>Ga0265298_10004813_pt1 | contig 17133 bp, 9 predicted proteins | sample AusTroGonzalo_MG_3_FD_193486 | JGI IMG/M metagenome (GOLD analysis project Ga0265298, IMG submission 193486) | Bovine rumen microbial communities from tropical cattle in Woodstock, Queensland, Australia - Gonzalo_01 | ecosystem: Host-associated > Mammals > Digestive system > Stomach > Rumen ... | reverse complement strand
ACTGTCCGCCACGGGCGCCATCTGCTCCCAGTCCTTTCCCTGCACGCGCACCTCCAGCGGGTTCTTCACCGCCTGGTAGTCCAGCTGTTTGAAACGGGCATAGGCATTGGGGAAGTGATTCTCGTATCGCGCCGTGTAGTCCTTGAGAACCTGCGAGGTGGCCTTGCTGGATTTGGTATTGACAATCAGCTGTGCATAGTTGGGCGCCGGAGTCTTCGGGGTGTAGGTGGCATGGAAGCGGGGCGATGACTGACCGACAAACGTGGTGACGCAAATCACCCGCGGGTCAGCGCGCAAAATGGCAGCCATGGAGTCTGCCACCACGGCCGTCTCCTCGACCGGAGCCCCGTCCCGCAGAAACATCTCCACGGCGAAGAACTCCCGCTCCGCTTTGGGCAGCAGCTGCATGTTCAGGTCCGCCAGCAACACGATGCCTATCAGCGTCGTGCCGCCTAACAGCGCCCAGACAACGGCCGGGTGGTCGAAACAGGCCTTCAGGCCTTTCCGGTACGCCTCCTGCAGCCAGGCAAAGAACCTGTTCTGCATCCGCTCCACGCGGTTCAGCTCCTCGGGCCGGCGCTCGCGCACAAAGCGGAAAGCCAGATAGGGAGTCACCCACGAAGCATAGAATATACTTGCCACAAGGGCAAAGAGGACCGCCCACGGGAAGAGTTGCACGAACTCGCCCAGCGGTCCGGTGATGATACGCGTCATAGGGAAGAACATGCCGCAGATAGCCATCGTGGCGAGAGACATCGGCACGAATAGCATACTCGTGCTCACCACCGCCGAGTACCAACTGGAGTGACGTTTTTCCAACTGGTTGGTGTACCCGTCAATGACAATCACGCTGTCGTCCACAATCATTCCGAGCACGAAGATGAGCGCCGCCAAAGTCACGGTGTTCAGTTCGATTCCCGTGAGGTGCATCAGTCCTATGCAGATGGCTGTGCAGACCGGCACGCCCGTGGAGGCCACCAGCGCCGTCCGCAAGGGGAACAGCAGCAGCATTACGGCGATGACCACCAGGATGGAAATAAGAATATCCCGCAAGAAAGAGAGCACGGAGTCGTCCACCACTTTGGGCTGGTCTGTTATCCGGTGGAATTGAATATCCGGAGGCAGCAGGGCGGCAGCCTCAGCCAGACGCCGGTCCACTTCCTTGCCGAAGGCCACGATGTTATGGCCCGGCACCATCTCCAGATTCAATATCAGGCACGATGCGCCGTCGAACTCCACGTATTGCGCAGGCCGGCGGTAACGCCGCTCCATCGTAGAAATATCCTTGAGCCGGATAATGTCGCCGGACAGGGGGTCCGACCATACTATCTGCTGTGCCAGTTCGTATTCGGACATGTAGGGAATGACCACCTGGAGCGCTCCGTTGGCGTCACTCTCCCCCCCCACCGTACGCAGTCCCTGCAGCGCCATCTGCGCCTGCAGCGACGAGGGGTTGATGCCATAGCGGGACAGTTGCTCCGCGTCAATGGTGACAGCCAGCTCTTCCGTCTGCTGCCCCAGGATACGCAGTTTGCCCATCTCGGGAATCGAACGCAGCGAAGAGCAGAGCTGCTTGGTGTACTCCTCCAGTTCACGCGGACTGCGCTCTGCGCTCTCCACGGCAATCAGCAGGGAGGAGGTGTTGCCGAAATCATCTATCAGCACGGTCTGGAGCACGCCTGCAGGCATCCGCGTCTTCTGCAGCAGAGGCAGACCGGCGCGTATTTTGTTCCACGCCACCTCGCTGTCGATGTCGCTCATCCGGAGCATGACATAGACATAGGCTATTCCGTCCTCGCTGTGACTGAAGGTGAGGGTCTTGTCCACCGCCTCGAAAGAGTTGATGTAATCCTCCATCGGGATGGTCACCTGCTCCTCCACCTCGGTTGCTGTCGCCCCGGGATAAACAGCCACCAGCAGGGCCTGGCGCATCGTGAACTGCGGAAACTCATTCTTGTTCATGCGCGGCAGCGACCATATGCCGAAAGCCATCATACCCGCAAACAGCGCCATCACCAGTCCATGACGACGCATCGCCCCTTCTATGTGCTTACTCGTCTTCAACTACCTTGCAATCGTTATACAGTTTCTGATATCCGTCTATGATGAGCGTGTCACCGGCGTTCAGCCCGTCCTGCACACAGACGCCGTCCGCCTGATAGCCGCTGACGAGAATGTCTCTGCGCACCGCCCTGCCCTGCTCTTTGAGCCACACCGTGTATCCTTCGGGTTTGAGCAGCACGCACCGTGCCGGAATGACAATGTCCTCCGTCGTCTTTTCCTGTTTCACCTTCACCACCGCCACCATACCGGTCATCAGCATATCTGCGCCGCCCTGTACACGCGCCGTGACATCATACGTATGGGTCACGGGGTTGGCGGTCACGCTCTTCTGCGTCACGGTGACCGGGAACACCCTGTCAACCGCCGCACACTCCATTTCGCCTGTCAGTTGTTCACCGTTTCCTGTGAAGCCTTTTATCTCCGTCTCCGGCACGGCGAAACGTACGCTGAATGCCGACACATCCAGGACGGCGCACACTCTCGCGCCCGGAGCCACCGTCTGGCCGATGGTCACATCCAGACCGTCCACCACTCCGGCGCAAGGCGCCTTGAGCGTACATTCCTCCAGCCGCTGCTGCGCGCCGGCGTACAGGGACTGCGCCTGCGACAGACGGCTCTCAATCTCCACCATCTTCTGGTCGGGAATGACCCCCTTGTCGTGCACTTGTCTGGCGCGGTCATAGCCGTCTTGGGCATGTTTCAACTCCGCCTCGGCGCCCTGCAGTGTGTTGAGCGCCTGGGTGTTATCTATCTCTATCAAGGTCTGGCCCTGCTGCACGCGGTCGCCGTTTTTCACATGGACACACGTCACTCTGCCTGCCGACTGCATACTCAGGGGTGTCTCGCGTACCGGCTCGACGATTCCCACATAACGCATCGCGGAGCTGCCCGTCTGGGGTGCCACCGTCATCGTCTTCACTCTCACCGGTGTCTGCTCCCTGCGTCCGTTCTCATGCACGTTGCACGCCGTCAGCGCCAACACCGTCCATCCTATGACCCATAACCTATGACTCATATCCTATCTCTTTCCATTTGACTGTCAAATAAACCGCCCTTGCTGCCAGATGGGCGAAATAACCTATATATAATGCCTGCGGCCCGACCAAACGGTACGTAGCCGCATATCCGGCCACAAAGCCCGCTGCCGCCCACAGCATTGAGTTGCGTATCTGTACACCGGCTGTCGCGCCCACATAGACGCCGTCCCACATGAACGCCAGCGTACTGACAAGCGGCATGGCGATGAGCCAGCCGATGTATTTGCCCGCTGCATCCAGCACGTCTGCGTCGCTGGTCATCAGTGCCACACAATCTCTGCCCCCGAACATATAAACCGCCGAGAAGACCAGACCGACGCCGATCGCCCAGTTGAAGAGCGAGCGGACGATGGCGTTGACTCCCTTGGTACGTTGTCCCATGTCCCTTTGTCCTTCCCCGAAGGCCTTGCCCACCAATGCCTCGCCGGCATAGGCAAAGCCGTCCACGAAGAAGGAGAAGAACATGAACAGTTTCATCATAATACTACTCACCGCCAGTTCGACATCGCCGTACTTGCCTGCCAGCGATGTGTACCCCACGTACACCACCATGAAACAGAGCGAGCGGATGAACAGGTTGCCGTTCAACGCCGTCATCTGCCGCATCTGGGAGCGGCGCAAAGCCTCACGCAGCTCACGCAGGCCGATATGGACAATGCCGTACTTGAATGTCAGGATGAGTACCGCGAGCAGCAGGCCTGCGTACTGGGCGTAGAATGTACCCCATGCCACGCCGGTCACGCCTTTGGACATAAGCACCGCCAGCGTATAACTGGCGGCTATATTCACGCCGTTCACCAGTATATCTACCGCCATGGGGCTCTTGGTGTCCTGCATGCCGATGAACCATCCCTTCAGCGCCATGAGCAGCAGCGTAGCCGGCGCCGCCCATATGCGGATGAAGAAATACTCCCGCGCCACGTCTGCCACTTCCGCCGAGCAGGGCACGACCGCCAGCACTGCCTCGACGAACAGCCACTGGATGAGCCAGATGGCCAGCGCCGCGAGCATCGCCACGCCTGTACTCTGCGCCAGAATCTTGCGGCACTCGTCCTTGCGTCCCGCGCCATAGGCCTGTGCGGTGAGTCCGCTGGTACCGACACGCAGGAAGCCGAAGTTCCAGTACAGCAGGTCAAAAAGCATCGTGCCGATGGCTATGCCACCAATAGCGGAAGCATCGCTCAGATGCCCCACTATCGCCGTGTCCACAATGCCCACAAGGGGAATCGTGATATTCGCCAGAATGCTCGGTACGGCAAGACGTAATATGTCGCGGTTGACCGGTTTCAACTACAACTGCGCGCCGAGCACATTGAACTGCTTGTTGCCGCGCACGATGACTACCTGCCCGTCACGAAAAAACTTACGGTTCAGGCTCTCCTGCGCTTCGCTCACTGTCTTGATATCCTCTTTCTCCTGTTTTGCCGTCTGACCGAATCCGCCGCGGGCGTTGGCTTTGCGCAAACTGTATTCCACGCCGTTGTACAGCGCCAGTTTGTCGAAGAACTCGCTTCCCTTGAGCAGCATAACGAACTTGCCTTCCGCCTCAGCCATATATACGGCATCCGCCTCCAGTTTGTCCGCTTCTAACTCGGCCGTAGCCTGCTTGGCGTCGCTCTCAGCGGTTGCCGCCCAGTCGCCCAAGGTGTATTGCATGGTGTACTTGGCTGCCGCGTCGGCACTCAGCACGGTCTCGATATCCTTGGTGGCGTTGGCGGATTTCTCATCCACGAAAGTCACCTTGTTGGATGCGGGAGTGATGACCTGTCCGTTCGCCTTCGTGTTGAACTCGCAGAATACAGGCCATGCGTTGGGGTTCATCAGTGCCGGTGTCCAGCGGGTGGCCGGCAGCTCGAACTGTCCGGCGCTGTAGTCGAACACCGTATTGAGGAAGGCCACCTGGGGCTTGTTGTTCCAAGCGCGGCCGAAAGACACACTCGGGCACTCGCTCTTCACCGTACAGGACTCGAATACATAGCCTTTGTCGCCTGCGTCGGCGTTGCTGGCTGTCAGCACGTCGTTGCCGCCGCCGGAGCTGCCGCGCTTCTCGCAGTACAGCAGGTTGTTCTTGAAATAAACGCTTCCGTCACCACAGATGAAATCGACTGTTCCGTGAATCTCGCAGTCCTCGAAATAGTGCAGACCGCCTATCTTGTTGCTATAGTAGGTGTCCTGATAACTGAGCAGGCGCACGTTCTTGCATATGATCTTCGACGCCTTGGACCACAGTGCCACGGCACGGCCGTTGTTGGTCTTGTAATAATCGAGCGCGTTCTGGATGGTCAGGTCCTGCAGGTAGATGTTCTCGCCTGTCAGATAGAGCGTAGCCGTGTTGTTGATGGACTCCGTGCGGTAGTCCGGGGCGTTCTTGATGATCACGCCGTCACGGGACTGGCCTATGAGGGAGATGTTCTTCTTGTTGATTTCCATGAGCACTTTCTCGCCCAGGTCGTATGTGCCGTTGGGCAGGAAGACCTTGTCGCCGTCCTCCAGGGTCTTGAGCGTGAGCACGAGCGAAGCGGCGTCACCGCTTGCCAGCACTTTGTAGCCGTACGCATCCTTCTGCACGAAATCCTGCACGAAATAGAGTGCCACGGACTGCAGTCCTGCAGCGTCCAGCTGGAGTGTCTTGTCTCCGTCCGCCTGCGTGGAAGTCTCCTTGCCGTCTTTCTTGCTGACTACAACCGCCTTGCCGCCGGACAGGGTCAGGGTCACTTTGCCGCCGGCGATGTCAATCAGTTCATGGTCTTCCGCATAGAAGACAGGGGAAGACAGGTCATACACGTAGAACAGACCCGTCTCGGCTTTCTCTATTTTTGTCACCAGTGCATTCAGACGCAGGTCCTCCGTAATGTCCTCGCCTTCGACGTGGCGTTTCTTGCTGCCGTCGTACCAGCCGCGGAACTTGTATCCTTCGGGGATGGTGAGGTCTTTCTCTCCATAGGCAAAGGCTAATTTCTCCGCCTCAGTCTGCACTTTCTCGCCTATCGTCTTGCCGTCCTGGTCCAGATAGGTGATGGTGAACTCGGTCGGCTGGCCGTCGTCCTCCGCCATTCCGTAGATGACCATTTCGGTCATGTAGGCGTTCTGTGCGCCGTTCAGGTTGTACCAGCGCAGCTGCACGTTCTCCTTGTTGATGGCCACGTCCACCGAGGTACCTGCCTGCTCGCAGTATTTGGAGTTGGCTACCACCCAGTCGGCATCGGTCTCCGTCTTGTATTGGAGTCCCCATCCGCGCTCGCTGCCGGTGGCTGCGTGTACGTAGTGGACCTTGGTCACGTTCTTGAGCACGCTTGTCTCGATGTATGGAGTCGTTTTCTTGTCCGCCATGGCGAAACCGGGCGTGATGAATTCCGCCGTGAACTTGGTGTTCGTGCCGGACGGATTGATTTCCGTTTCGCAGAAAGAGAAAGTCAGCGTCTCGTTGCTGTAACGCGTCGTCGCTTCCTGTTTGCTGACCGAAGTGCCCTTGGCCACGGTGTTCCAGTCCTGGAACTTGGTAGAATACAGTTTGCACTCCTTGATTTCGCCGGCCTGCAAGCCGCTCATGCACGCAACGCATGTCAGCGCAGCGAAGATAGAAAAGAACTTTTTCATATGTATTACATATTTTATGGTTTGTGTCTGCTTGTCTGTTCCCGATGGACTTAACGGACCATCAGTCCCGTAATGGTGTAGATATGACCGTCGCGGATGATGTACATCACGCCGTCAATCAGCACCTTGGTACTTGGTACTTGGTCCCTTTGTACTTGATCAAGTCCCTTGCCGCCGCCGGAACCGCCTTCACCGCTACCACCGGAGCCGCCTTCGCCGCTACCGCCTTCACCGGAGCCACCGGAGCCACCGGAGCCGCCTTCACCACTACCGCCGCTACCGCCGCTGCCGCCACTACCGCTACCGCCGGAACTCTTCCTGGTAAAGTAGCCGGGATTGGAGTCTCCTTCGTCCGGACGGGCGAACGAGTTGTTGACGAAATATTCATCGTACGCCGTGCCGTTTTCGCCGACGAGCGAGGTACAGCCGTAGAACATGTTATCGGTAACCCCCGTGTTTTCGCTCCAATCCTCATCACAATAGATGGTGGTCAGCGCTTTGCAAACGTAGAACATGTAACTCATATTCGTCACCTTGGCAATATTGAAACTGCTGAGGTCGAGGGATTCCAATGCTTCGCATTCCCCAAACATGCCATACATATTCGTCACGTTGGCGGTATTGAAACCGCTGAAGTCAAGTTCGGTCAAGGCTTTACAGCCATAGTACATATAGCTCATATCCGTCACGTTGTCTGTCTTGAAACCGCTGAGGTCGAGTGAGGTCAAGGCTTCACAGCCATAGAACAGAAAGCTCATATCCGTCACGTTCTCTGTCTTGAAACCGCTGAGGTCGAGTGAGGTCAAGGCTTTGCAGTCAGCAAACAAAGCATACATATCCGTCACCTTGTCTGTGTTGAAGCCGCTGAGGTTAATGGATTCCAAGGCTTCGCAGCCATAAAACATAAGCCACATATTCGTCACCTTGGAGGTATTCAGATTTTCCCAACCGGTGATGGATGTCACCTTGCTTAAGAACAGATTCGTGCCCGAATATCCGCCGTAGAACATACTACGCATGGATGTGAGCTCCGCGTTTTGCATGGATTCATCAATCACCACCGTCTTTACTTGGCCATGGTATGTTTTCCAACGCACAGCATCGGGATTGTTCACCGGGTCGTAGAGTTCATGGTTCGCGTTGGTCAGGTCGTAGTCGTTGCCATATAAATAGGTGAGTTTGTCCGTGCCGTCAAAGACCGTATATACCCGGATGGGCAGCGTAAAGTATCCTTCAGCTCCGGTGCCGCCGTCCGGACGGGCGTAGGACTTGTCTATATTGTTTGTTCCGTCACACGCCGTGCCCATTCCGCCTTTCAGTGCCGTGCAGCCGGCAAACATATCTACTGAATGGGTCAGTGCGCTCCATTTCTCACCGCAATAGATGGTCTCCAGCGCGCTGCAATTCTTAAACATATAATTCGTCCATTCCACTTTCCCTATATTGAAGCTACTGAGGTCGAGTGTGGTCAAGGCTTGGCAGTTATAAAACATCCTACTCAGTCCCGTCACGTTGGCGGTATTGAAACCGCTCAGGTCAATGGAGGTCAGCGATTCGCAGCCATCGAACATCGCCCTCATATTCTCCACCTTGTCGGTATTGAGATTTTCCATTCCGGTGATGGATGTGAGTGCGGTCAAGAAATAATTCGTTCCGCCGCAGAACATCTGCTCCATGGATGCGAGGGGCGCGTCTTTCATAGACGGGTCAATCACCACCGTCGTCACTTGGCTATGGTATGTTTTCCAACGCAAAGCAGAGGTGTTGCTCGGGTCGTAGAACTCTACGTTTTCACGGGTTCCATATCGGTTGTCATAGAAATAGGTGAGCGTTCCGTTGCCGTCATAGGCGGTATAGACCTGCTTGCCGGTGAAGTAGCCTTTACCTCCGGTGCCTTCGTCCGGACGGGCGTAGGATTCATCAGTCACGGCCGGATCGAACGGAGTGCCGTTTCCGCCGACGAGGGAGGTAGTACAGCCCTTGAACATATCTGCTGAATAATTCAGGCTGGTACTTTGCTTGAAGTTCGCTTCGCAATAGATGGTCTTTAGCGCGCTGCAGTTTGAGAACATAGCGTCCGAATATTCCACCTTGTCGATGTCGAAGTTGGTGAGGTCCAGTTCGGTCAAGGAACTGCAGTTAGAAAACATTTTTGACATATCCTTCACGTTGCCGGTGTTGAAATGACTGAGGTCGAGGGATTCCAAGGCTTCACAACCGGCAAACATATTATGCATATACTCCACGTTCTCCGTGTTAAAACTGCTGAGGTCGATGGAGGTCAAGGCTTTGCAGTCGGCAAACATACCGCTCATGTCCGTCACGTTGTCTGTGTTGAAACTGCTGAGGGCAAGTTCGGTCAAGGCTTCGCAGCTCAAGAACATATGGCCCATCTCCGTCACGTTCGCCGTATTCAGGTTTTCCAATCCGTTGATGGTGGTCAGCTTGGATAGGTTATAATAATCCCCCAATTCATCTCCGCCATAGAACATTCCATACATGGTTGTGAGGGGTGCGTCCTTCATGGATGCATCTATTTCCACGGTCGTCACTTGGCCGTGGTACGCTGCCCAACGAGCAATAGAGGCGTCTTTCGGGCTGTATATGGCTACGTTCTCCGCCTCAAAGCCGTCGTAGTTGCTGTCGTAGTAATAGGTCAGTTTGTCCGTGCCGTCATAGACGGTATAAACGAGCTTTCCGGTGAAATAACCATCTTCGCCGTTCCATCTGTCCGGTTGGGCGTATGTCTTGTCAATATAGTTTATTCCGTCGCATTTGGTGCCCTTTCCGCCAACAAGCTTGGAGCAACCCTTGAACATGTCGTCCGAAGAACTCAGCTTGCTGTTGCTGCTCCATATTCCGTCGCAATAGATAGTCTTTAGCGCGCTGCAGCCGTAGAACATGGAAGTCATATCCGTCACGTTCTTTGTGTTGAAATTAGTGAGGGCAAGTTCGGTCAAGGCTTCGCAGCCATAAAACATTTCTTTCATGGTCACCACTCTCATCGTATTGAAACCGCTGAGATCGAGGGATTCCAGTTTTTCACAGCCCTCAAACATATAGCTCATATCCGTCACGTTCGCCGTATTGAAGCGGCTGAGGTCGAGTTCGGTCAAAGCTTTGCATTCATAAAACATATAGCACATATTTATCGCCTTGACTGTCTTGAAAGAACTGAGGTCGAGTGAAGTCAAGGCTTCGCATTTCCAAAACAGATATCTCATATCCACCACATTGGCGGTTTTGAAGCTGCTGATGTCGAGCGAGGTCAAGGAGTTGCAACCGGCAAACATACCATACATATTCATCACGTTCTCTGTGTTGAAGCCGCTGAGGTTGAGCGAGGTCAACGCTTCACAGCCATAGAACATAAGCCGCATATTCTTCACATTGGCGGTATTCAGGTTATCCAATCCGTTGATGGATGTCACCTTGCTTAAGAACAGATTCGTGCCCGAATATCCGCCGTAGAACATTCCGTACATGGAGGTAAGGGGTGCGTCTTGCATGGATGCATCAATCTCCACCGTCATCACTTGGTCATAGTATGTTTCCCAACGCACAGCAGAGGTGTTGCTCGGGTCGTAGAAATCAACGTCCTTCGCATCGAATTCGTCGTAGTTGTTGTTGTAGTAATAGGTGAGCTTCTTGTCCGTGCCGTCATAGGCGGTATAGACTTTCGGGGTCAGCGTGAAGTATCCCTCCTTTCCGACGCCGCCATCGGGACGGGCGTAGGACTTGTCGATTTTGTTTGTTCCGTCACACGCCGTACCCTTTCCGCCTTTCAGCGCCGTGCAGCCCACGAACATATCCGTAGATGTCAATCCGGTGATCGCACTATAATCCTTGTCACAATAGATGGTAGTCAGCGCATTGCAATGGCGGAACATATAGTCCATTTTCTCCACCTTGGCTGTGTTGAAACTGCTGAGGTCGATTGATTCCAGCGATTTGCATTTATCAAACATATAACGCATATCGGTCACGTTCTCTGTGTTGAAACCGCTGAGATCGAGCTTGGTCAGCGATTCGCAGCCATAGAACATACAATACATAGTCGTCACTTTGCCGGTCTTGAAAGAGTTGAGGTCGAGTGAGGTCAATGATTCGCAGCCATAGAACATACTATACATAGACGTCACGTTCTCTGTATTGAGGTTTTTCATTCCGGTGATGGAAGTCATTTTGTCCAAGCAATATCCGTGCGCCGATTCACTTCCTCCGTAGAACATGCGATGCATGGATGTGAGTGGTGCGTCCTTCATGGATTCGTCGATCACCGCCGTCGTCACTTGGTCACAGTATGTTTGCCAACGCACAGCCTTGGTGTTGGTCGGGTCGTAATACTCTACCGTACCTGTTCGGGAACCGTCCTGGTCGTCGTAATAATAGGTGAGCGTTTCGTTGCCGTCATAGACAGTGTACACTTTCTTTTCAGCGGCACTTGCGCTGAGGACGGTTAGCATCGTCAGCGCGAGAAGGAGAATAGATTTTTTCATATGCATTAAATTATATAGTAATTTATTCCTGAATTATATGCCTATTTCAATTTGCGTGCAAAGGTACAAAAAAAATCGTACATATGCAAGCATTCGGGCATTTTTTTGCCAAATAAAATGAAATTTTATCTGTTCTATACAGATAGGTAGCGGCTATGCTTGCATAAGACGATGCCTGTTCGGCTATTTTTGTGGGTTTTCTCATTCGCATCTCGTTCGCATTACGGACGTCTTAGTTCGGTCTCTGTCTTGTTTTTTATGCCTTGCCTCTGGCGGACGGCGGACAGGCGGATATTACCTTTTGCTTGGATAGAGGGTGCGGATGAGTTCGTCGTAGTTGGACTGAAACGAGAACACATCGCGCAAGGAAGGATAGTTCTGCGAATCCTCGCAATACGGATGAGCATACAGCAGAAAGGACAAACGGTTCTCATCGAACGAGAAGAGTTGCGCTATACGCGCCAGATCGTCCGTGCAGAAATGCCCGAGCGTGACAGCCAGTTTGGCCACCTCCAGCTTCTTGTCGTCAAGCGACTGGTTTCTAACCACTTGCACTGTCATCGACAGTTGTTCCGGAGTAGCGCAGAGGATATGACGCGAGGGGTTATGGCCATGCCCGGGACCGTGACCATGCTCCGGCATAGGACGATGCGGAGGCTGAGCCATCATAGCGACGGACATCATCGCCGCCATACAGAGTAAAAGAGCCGAACGGACTCTACCGGTTTGTGTTTTCATTCTGTTTATAAATTTGCTGCAAAGGTAGTAAGAATTTTTGGAATATGCAAGAAAAAAACACAAAAAATGGCCGAACTCTTGCGTATTTGCAAAAAAAGCAGTACCTTTGCGGCGAAATTTACAAAATTTCGAAAGCAAAGCGAAATAAAAATTTTTTTTACCATGAGAAAAAACATACTTCTTTTTGCATTCGCCTTATGTCTGGCAGGATGTCAGCAGGGCAACAACGCCGTGCAATCCATCGCTGTTTCACAGCCTATCATGCCGGTTCGCATGACCAGTGACACCACCCATATAGTCCTGACGGACTACGTGCCTATGCTCTACGGCGACACGACCCTATGGAGCGGCAAACTATGGATTTCCGCCGAACCGCTTGAGTGTCTGAACTATGCAGGCTCTCCGACCGTAATACGCGAGATGGACATCGTCAACCGCGACCGCTCCATCCACGCCCTTACCTTCATCGAGCGCAAGAGTAGTTTCGCCATCCCTGTGCTGCCGAACAAACCGGTGAAGCAGGCGCTTGTCTCCCTGGGTTACGAGGACGGCAGACTCCGCGTCGGCTTCCTGAGCGAAGTGGCCAACCCATCGTTTGAAGCCTATGTGCAGAACACGCTCATTGACCACAAGCTGTGGCAGGAAGAGGCGGACGGCAGCTGGACACTGGATGTAAGCGGATTGGCGATGAACGATGAACGTCTGGCGGGGCGCAGCTACCTCCGCATCTTCGCGGAAGATGAGACGCATCTGTTCAACGACCTGCTCCTGCCCTTGCAGGATGGCGTGATAGTGACGGACGCGGCACAGCTGAACCGCCACGACCAGCAGGCACAAGTGCTCTACTCGCTGATGGTGGACCGATTCAACAACGGCAACACCGCCAACGACTGGAAGATGAACAGCCCCGAGGTGCTCGACATCGTGGATTATCAGGGCGGCGACCTGGCAGGCATAACCGCCAAGATAGAAGACGGCTATTTCGACCGGCTGGGTGTCAACACCCTGTGGATAAGCCCAATCACGCAGAACCCCTGGGACGCATGGGGATGCTACTATTTCTGGGACGGCAACAAATACGACGCGTCCAAGCCCTACACCAAATTCAGCGGCTACCACGGCTACTGGCCCATCTACGCCACCAGTCTGGACACCCGTCTGGGCACACCGGAGGAGTTGCGCACCTTATTGGACACCGCGCACGCACACGGGATAAACATCATCCTGGACTACGTGGCAAACCATATGCACATCAACTCCCCCACCCTGAAGGAACACCCCGACTGGATTACCGATTCCATTCTGCCGGACGGCCGGCGTAACTTCGAGTTATGGGACGAGGCCCGTCTGACCACCTGGTTTGACAGACATATACCGAGCCTGGACCTGGAGCGCGAGGAGATATGCGAGGCGATGACAGACAGCGCGCTCTACTGGCTGGAGAACTACGAGCTGGACGGCTTCCGCCACGACGCCTGCAAGCATATCCCGGAAGGCTACTGGCGCATGTTAGGCCAGAAAATAGCCACCCGCTGGCCGGGACGTCCGATATGGATGATAGGCGAGACCTACGGTAGCCCCGAACTGATAAACAGCTACATCAAATCCGGCATGCTCAACGCACAGTTCGATTTCAATGTCTACTTTACCTCCCGCGAGGCGCTGTGCGGCCTCAAAGGCATGGACGAGGTGCTCAACAACGAGCTGACGTCCCTGCGCACATACGGCGCACACCACACGATGGGTAACATCAGCGGCAACCATGACCAGATACGTTTCGCCTCCATCGCCGGCGGCGCCATCAGCATTGATGCGTTCGGCAAAGAGGAAGGCTGGACGCAGAATATCGGCATCGGTGATGCAGAGACCGGCTACAAGCGTGCGCTGCTGTTGGAGGTACTGAACATGACCCTGCCCGGCGTGCCGTGTATCTACCAGGGTGACGAGTACGCCGAGGTCGGAGGCAACGACCCCGACAACCGCCATATGATGCGCTTTGAGAACCTCAATGCGGACGAACAGGACATGCGTGCCAAGGTGGCAGAGCTCATCCATATGCGCCGCCACTCCATGCCGCTACTCTACGGCGATTTCATCCCTGTCACCAGCACTCCGGACGAGATATGCTACAAACGCGTCTACCTCGGCGAGACGGTCACCGTGACCATCAACAGCAAAGAAATGACGTATAAAATTGAAAAATGAAAATTGAAAATTGAAAGGTAATATGAAAAAGACATTCATTCTGTTAGTGGCTGCGATGGCGATGATGAGTTGCGCCAAGCAAGCCGACATGCGTCACCCCCAATGGGCGTATGACGCAACCATCTATGAGTTGAACACCCGTCAGGCGACGCCGGAAGGCACCTTCCAGGCCGCCGAGGCACTGCTGCCGACGCTCAAGAAGAACGGCATCGACATCATCTGGGTCATGCCGTGCCAGCCTATCGGCGTGATCACCCGCAAAGGCACGCTGGGCAGTTACTACTCCATCATCGACTATTGCGCCATCAACCCCGAGTTCGGTACGCGTGCTGACTTTGAGCATTTCCTCGCCAAAGCGCACAAGATGGGCTTCAAGGTGATCCTCGACTGGGTGGCCAACCACACGGCGCCGGACAGCGAGTGGACCAAAAACGACGGCTGGCACTACCGCGACAGCCTGGGCAACCTGATGGTACAGTACGACTGGACGGACATCAGCAAACTGGACTACCACAGCCAGGACATGCGCAACGAGATGCTCAAAGCCATGCACTGGTGGATGGACAGCATCGGCATCGACGGCTTCCGCTGCGACGTGGCAGGCGAGGTGCCGACCGATTTCTGGAACTGGGCCATGGGTGACCTGCGTCAGACCCACCCCGACATGTTCACCCTCGCAGAGGACGAGGACAAGGCACACGAACTCACCGAGAGCGCCTTCGATATGTACTACGGCTGGTCGCTGCACCACGTGATGAACCAAGTGGCGCAGGGCAAGAAAGGTGTGGAAGATATATGGGATAATTTCGCGAAAGCGGACTCCACCATCCGCCCCGAGGCTATTCGCATGAACTTCATCACCAATCATGACGAGAACAGCTGGAACGGCACGGAGTTCGAGCGCATGGGTGACGCCGTCAATCTGTTCGCCGCATTCACATACGTTGTGCCCGGTATGCCGTTGATTTACTGCGGTCAACTGAGCGGTAACCACCACCGTCTGGAGTTCTTCGAGAAAGACCTGATTGACACCGACGAGGAGTATTCGGAGGCAGAGCTGTACAAGAAACTGAACAGTCTGCGCGAGCGTAACAAGGCACTCTTCTCGCCCGAAGCCGGTGCCCCGATGCTCCGCCTTGCGGCAGACAATGAGGCTATCTTCGCGTGCGTGCGCTACAAAGAAGGCAAATGGTATGACAACACCGTCATCGCCGTGATGAACATGAGCGACAAAGAGCAGGAAGTGACGCTGGACCTGGCAGGCTACGAAGGCAAATACCGCTGCCTGTGCGGCAAAGAGTGCAAGCTGGAAACCGCACAGTCCTTCACCCTCAAACCCTGGCAATTTAAGATATTTGAGAAGTGAAAATTGAAAGGTGAAAGGAAAGAAAAAATCCCGCACTCTTATGCGGGATTTTTTGTATGAGGCATGGATCAATTTTCCTTTCAATTTTCACCTTTCAAGCCATTGCTCCGTTGACCTGGATGACCTGTCCGGAGACATAGGAAGCGAGGTCGGAAGCGAGGAAAAGAGCGACCTTAGCCACCTCTTCGGGTTCGCCGCCGCGGCGCATGGGAATCATCGAGACAAAAGACTTGAGCGTCTCTTCGCTCAGCGCCTTGGTCATATCCGTCATGATAAAGCCCGGGGCAATCGCATTGGCGCGCACGCCGCGGCTGCCCAACTCCTTGGCAACAGACTTCGTGAGGGCGATAATGCCCGCTTTCGACGCCGCATAGTTCGCCTGTCCGGCATTGCCGTTGATGCCCACCACGGAGCTCAGCGAGATAATGGACCCGCTGCGCTGACGCATCATCACCGGCGTGGCGGCGTGCGTGAAATTGAAGGCGGACTTGAGATTGACCTCAATGACCTGATCCCACTGCTGCTCGGTCATGCGCATGAGCAGTGTGTCACGCGTAATGCCGGCATTGTTGACCAGGATATCCAGCCTGCCGAAGTCGGAAACCACCTGTTCAACCACCTTGTGCGCCGCCTCAAAATCCGCGGCATTGGAGGCATAGAACTGCACCTTGACGCCCAGCGCCGCAATCTCGTCACGCGTCGCCTGTGCCTGCTCGTTCAACTCCAGGTCCGTAAACGCTACGTCCGCTCCCTCGCGCGCATAGAGCAAGGCTATCTGCCTGCCTATTCCCCGCGCTGCGCCGGTGATCAGTGCCACTTTGCTATTCAGTAACATAAAAAAATCTACAATTTACAATCTACAATTAAATTTATTCCTCCTCTTCCTTGATAGGGAAGACGCCTGTCGGATTGAGAATGGTGTATTTGCTCATTTCCTCGTTGGAGTCAAACCCCACTCCTTCAATGATACTCTTCTCGCGCGTGATATGTATAGAGGTGTCCGAATAGACGCGGTGGGTCTGCTGGTTCCATTGGAGTTCCGGCGTATCGAACTGCTCGCCTTCGCGGTTGAGTGCGTGCACATTGCCGCGCAAGGTCCAAACCTGCGTATTCTCGTTGTAATGCGCGTAGTCCGCCTTGAGTGAGGCCTTGACGCTCAGGTCCTCGTCGAACTGCTCCAGATAAACCCCTTCGGGAAACTCCTGATAGGGCGGGTCCGTCTTGTCATAGACGAGCCATTGGGGCGACTCAATGCGATAACGCGTGATGCCGGAGTCAGAGATGAGCGTGGCAAAACTGTCAGACACCATCGCGGCAATCTGCTCGCGAGGCATGGTCTGCCTCTCCTGCCCTACTGACTCTCTCCTACAGGCACAGAAAAGTATAGCGAGCGCCAAAATGGCACTCGCTACGATGATGTTATCGGATAGCTGTCGTCTCACCTATCCAGCCTCCTACGTAGAAGGTCGCTCCCGAGAACTCGTTCGGCAAGTCGAAACGCTCCTCTTTGGTGGGGTAATACTTGCTGTACGATGCAATATACTCATTGGCGGTCGCTTCCACCGATGGATCCACCTGTTTGGCCTTGACGAACTTGTCCACCGCTGCCCAGTAGACCGACTTGTTG
>Ga0265298_10004812_pt1 | contig 17138 bp, 16 predicted proteins | sample AusTroGonzalo_MG_3_FD_193486 | JGI IMG/M metagenome (GOLD analysis project Ga0265298, IMG submission 193486) | Bovine rumen microbial communities from tropical cattle in Woodstock, Queensland, Australia - Gonzalo_01 | ecosystem: Host-associated > Mammals > Digestive system > Stomach > Rumen ... | reverse complement strand
GGCGCAGAATCGTGACCCGGTCGCTGACCTCAAGCACCTCATTCAGCTTATGGGTGATGATGATGACGCTTTTCCCGTCCTCCTTCATCCGCCGGAGCACGTCGAACAGCTTGGTAATCTCCTGGGGCGTCAGGACCGCCGTAGGTTCGTCCAGAATCAGGATATCCGCTCCGCGGTACAGCACCTTGATGATCTCCACCGTTTGTTTCTCGGACACAGAAAGGTCGTAAACCTTTTTGGTCGGTTCCAGCCTGAACCCGTACCGGTCCGTAATCTTCGCCACTTCTGCGGTAACCTCACGGATATTGTACCGGTTTTCCTGTTTCATGCCGAGAATCACGTTTTCCGCAGCCGTGAACAGATCTACCAGTTTGAAATGCTGGTGCACCATGCCGATCTTATGGTCGAAGGCATCCTTCGGGGAACGGATTACAACCTCTTTCCCGTCGATCAGGATCTGCCCTTCATCCGGGTAATAGATCCCGGCAATCATATTCATCAGGGTCGTCTTGCCGCAGCCGTTCTCGCCGAGAACAGCCAGGATTTCCCCCCGGTATACGTCCAGATCCACATGATCATTGGCCAGGATGCCGCCGAATCGCTTGGTGATTCCCCGCATCTGAAGTGCCAGCTCTTTTCTCACGGCCGATCCTCCTTGAACTGACACGGACTGCTGCCCTTCTCTGGGCAGCAGTCCGGTCTTGTAATTGTTTCGTTTCCAGAAAATCAGAACATCGTGTTCAGCAGTTCGATACCGTCGATCCACGCGTCGAAGTAAGGAGCGCTGCGATACTCGGATTCATGGAAATAGCCGTCATAAACGATCTTGGTTCCGTCAGCGAAAGCGCCGTCGGTCGCTTCACCGGGCTTCCAGTCTTCGCCCATGGGCTTGCCGCCCACGGTGATGAAGCCTTCGGTCGCGGTGTCGAACACATGGATCTCTCCGACAGCAAGCCCTGTAACCGCGAGCGCAATGGCTGCTTCAGTGCCTTCCGCGGCAGCCTTCTCGTTAACGTCGGTCAGCACCACACTGCCGGTTGCGATTGTTCCGGTCCAGTCGGTCGCGATCGGTTCGCCGGCAACCTTCTGGCCGATGATGTACTGGAAATAGGGAGACCAGTCAATGCGGCTGGCCACGATGAAAGTGTTGGGGCAGCTGGCCACGGTGGAGCCGTTGTAGCTGATGTCCGGGATACCGGCATTCTCGCAGGCCGTGGGAGCACCCATGGAGTCAGCATGCTGGGAGATCAGGTCAGCGCCCGCAGCGATCAGCGCCTCGGCGGCAGCCTTCTCTTCCTTCTCGTCGTACCAGGAGCCGGTGAACTGCACCTTCATCTGCACGTCGGGGCAGACAGCCTTGGCGCCAAGGTAGAAGCTGGTGTAGCCGGAAACCACTTCCGCATAGGTGAAGGCGCCGACATAACCCATCATGGGAACGTCGCCCTTCAGCTTGCCGGCGGCCTTGAGCTCGTTCAGCTTCATGCCGGCAGCGATACCGGCCAGATAGCGGCCTTCATAGATCGCGGCGAAAGCGTTGTGGAAATTCGGCAGGCCCGCAACATGGGCATTGGTGCCGGTCGCATGGCAGAATTCCACGTCAGGCTTTTCCTGAGCAGCCTGCTGCATGAAACTCTCATGGCCGAAACTGTCGGCGAAAACGATCTGGCAGCCTTCGTCAGCCAGGTCCAGCGCGGTTTCATAGCAGTCGTTGGACTCGCCGATGTTCCGCTTGATGATCACCTGGTCCTCTTTCAGGCCCAGAGCGGCAGCAGCATCCTTCACGCCGATGATGAAGTTGTTGTCATAGGTGGAATCTTCATCATGCAGCAGAATGACGCCCAGTTTGATGTTCTCCAGGGTCACACCTTCCGCAACGGAGACGGAAGCAGCCAGGGACAGTACCAGAGACAGGGCAAGTACCAGAGCAACGATCTTCTTCATGTGTTTTTGTCCTCCTCTTTTTTGGAGTTTTTCTATTGGATCAGTCGTCGTCCGGCCGGAGAACGATCTTCCCGTCCTCAATGCCGTCAACGATTGCCAATGACTTAAGATGAATGCCTTCCATCCGCAGATCCTGTCCTCCATGCTGGAAGCCTTTTTCCACTGCGATTCCGACACCGACGACCGTCGCCTTCTGCTGCTCGCACAGGTTCAGCAGACCGTGCACCGCCTGACCGTCCGCCAGGAAATCGTCGATGATCAGCACCCGTGCGCCTTCCGGCAAATACTTTCGTTCAATGCGGATCGTGTTCTGCGTTTTGTGTGTGAAGGAATAAACGCCGGCCTGGACCGTTTCGCTGCCGAGCACCGCGGTATTGCTCTTCTTGGCGAACACCACCGGGATATCCCCCAGCGCATGCGCGGCGGCTACCGCCATCGCAATCCCGCTGGCTTCAACGGTCAGCACCAGTTCCGGCTTTTCGCTCCGGAACTCCTCGGCCCATTCCTCGCCCATCTTGAACAGGAGCGCCGTGTCGATCCGATGGTTCAGGAACATATCCACTTTAACGATGTCTTTCCCGATTCCCTTGCCTTGTTCCTGGATTTCCTTACGCAGTTCTTCCATCTGTGCCTCCCAAAAACACGAACATTCAATCCGGGGAATAGAATTATTATACGCTTGATTGCCAAATTATACAATGAAGATTATATGCCAAAAGTGTTACAAAAGCTTCCCGAAAAACCTATAACACCTTTCTCTGCTCGTATGACAAGCCGAAGGGGTTTAGGGGACGATCGGAAAGCCCCTAATAAAACTCTTTGACAAAGCGCAGAAAACGTTCTGCGCTTGCCGGCAGCCCAACGTGCTTCCTGGTAGCAATATAAAACTGCCTGCTGCCGGAAATCTCCGGAAAATCGAATACGAGCACCCTGTTTTCCCGGCTGTAATCCTCCGCCGCCTTGGAGGAAATCATCGAGATTCCCATTCCTCCGGCCACCAGGTTCTTAATAGCCTCCGGATCGTTGGTCCTGGCGGCAACGCGAAGTTCGTCCCCGTCGTATCCGGCCTTGGCAAGGAATGCATCGGCTGCCTTCAGGCTTCCGCTTCCCTCTTCCCGCAGAATAACCGGTTCCTCAAAAAGTCTCTGAAGCGTTGCGGAATGGCTCTCCTTCATCGTCAGGAAAGGTTCCCGGACCGGCGTGATAATGACAACGGAATCTTCATAAAACGGATCGGCAGCAATGTCTGCAGAAGCCGGTTTCATACCGATCAGTCCGATATCGATAACCCCTTCTGCCAGCTTCTCCGTCACAGACCGGCTGTCCCCCTGGTCAATGGTAAAATAGGTAGCGGGATGCTGTTTCACATATGCAGGGAGAATCTCCGGCAGAATATAGGCGGAAGGAATCGTGGAAGCGCCGAGACGGATGATCTGTCTCTCCCCGTCCGAGCATTTTTCCGTGATCCGGTCCCTGAGCTGGAGAATGCTGACGGCGCATTCGTATACTTCCCGTCCCTTTTCCGTGAGTTCCAGTCTCTTGGTCGTCCGGATCAGAAGCTTGGTCTGCAGCTCCTCCTCCAGCTGGCGCACATGCAGGCTGATCGTCGGCTGGGCGATATAGAGCTCTTCGGCCGCCCTGCTGAAACTGCCGAGCCGCACTACCGTCGCGTAAGACAATAAGTGTTTCAGTTCCATTCTTTACCTCTGTTCCTTCAATCAAACAAGCATTCTTTTTATCGCTTCAACCGCCTCATCGATTTCCCTTTCGGTATTGAAAACACCGAAAGAAAACCGTACTGTCCCGCCCGGCCAGGTCCCCAGCGTCCTGTGCGCTGAAGGCGCGCAGTGCAGCCCCACCCGCGTCGCGATGCCGTACTCTTCATCCAGCTTGTAAGCCAGCTCGGCCGGATCCGTCTGCGTCGGAACGATGGAAACCACACCGGTCCGTCCTTCTGTTCCGTGTTTCCCGACAATCCGCACAAGTCCTGCCTCTTCCGCTTCTTCCATTCCGCGCAGGAACCGTTCCGTAAGCATCAGTTCATGCGCAAAGATACTGCCTTCCGGCTGCGAAAGCAGCCAGTTCAGCGCGGCATTGAGCCCGGCAATCCCGGGCAGATTCAGTGTGCCGGCCTCAAACCGGTCCGGCAGGAAGTCCGGCACCTCCTCCGTGTGGCTGATGCTGCCGGTCCCGCCGGTGATCAGCGGTTCCAGTTCCGCCGCCAGCTCCTCCCGGATCAGGAAACCTCCCGTGCCCTGGGGACCGAGCAGGCCTTTATGTCCGGTAAAGGCAATCGCGTCCGCGCCGATCTTCTCCATATCGATCGGCAGAACTCCAGCCGTCTGGGCGGTATCCAGGATAAACCTGATTCCGTGAGCCCGGCATACATTTCCGATTTCCGCCGCCGGGAGCACAGTCCCGCATACGTTGCTGGCATGCAGCATGATAACGGCTTTGGTCACCTTTTCGATTCGTGATTCCGCATCCGCCGGATCCATTGATCCGTCCTCTGCGCAGGGAACACGGGTGAAGCGGATCCCCTGCTTTTCAAGCTGAACCAGGGGCCGCATCACCGCATTGTGCTCCATCGAGGAAACAAGGACATGATCGCCGGGACGGAGCAACCCTTTGATCAGGATATTGAGGCTCTCCGTAACGTTTTTCGTGAAGATGACATTCTTCGGATCCACAGCCGCTTTTTCTGCACCGAAAAGCCGGCACAGCTGCATGCGCGTGTCATAGACAAGTTCTTCTGCTGAATAGGCGCCCGCATAGCTTCCACGGCTCACGTTGCAGCCGCAGCCCGCCATATACCGGTAAACCGCGTCCGCCGTACCCGGGGCCTTCGGAAAGCTTGTCGCCGCCTGATCCAGATAGATTCCGTTCATTTTCCTGTCCTCATTTTCAAACGATGATGCGCGATCCTGGAGTTCGCAGCACAGAATACTATATTTATTATATCATATAATAAATTAAAATCAATTCCTGATAAATTGTATTGGACTTGCATCATTGAAGATGTTATCCTGTATGCAATAAAAAACATGCGCGTTCCGCGTATGATACCGGAAGTGTGTATCGTGACAAAAAGCAACGAAAAACTTACAATCATCATTGCCGGTCTGATCATCGGCGTGATCTCGACCGTTCTGGTGCTGCTGGGCAACCCGAAGAATATGGGTTTCTGCATCGCCTGCTTTATCCGGGATACAGCCGGCGCTTTAAAGCTCCACGGAGCCAAAGGCGTCATGTATCTGCGTCCGGAAATTATCGGGATCATTCTGGGAAGCTTCCTGCTTTCTCTCTCGAAGAAGGAGTTTTCTCCGCGTGGCGGCAGTTCTCCGATGACCCGCCTTGTGCTGGGTTTCTTCGCCATGGTCGGCTGCCTGATGTTCCTCGGCTGCCCCTTCCGGATGATTCTGCGTATTGCGGGCGGCGATCTCAACGCGATCCTCGGCCTGGTCGGTTTTGCAGCCGGCATCGGCTGCGGGATCCTTTATCTCAAAAGAGGATATTCGCTGAAGCGCACCTACAGGCTTCCCGTGTCTGAAGGTTCCGCCCTCCCGGTGATCGCCGTGGCTCAGCTGATCATCCTGATCGCGATTCCTTCCCTGCTGAACTTCTCCGAACTGATCGAAGACGCCAAGGGCCCCGGCCTGATGCATGCGGCGATCTGGGTCAGCCTGCTGGCCGGTCTCATCGTCGGCGGTCTGGCCCAGCACACCCGTCTGTGCATGGTCGGCGGCATCCGTGATGCGATTCTCTTCAAAGAGTTTAAACTTCTCCTTGGTTTTGTGGCCATTCTCATCTCGGCGCTGATCATGAACCTGATCCTCTCAGCCGCAACTTCCGGAACCTATTTTACCCTCGCCTTTGAGGGGCAGCCGGTCGCTCATATGGACGGACTGTGGAATGCGCTGGGCATGCTGCTGGTCGGTTTCGCCTGTGTGCTCCTCGGCGGCTGCCCGCTCCGCCAGCTTGTCCTCGCCGGTGAAGGGAATACGGACAGCGCCCTGACGGTTGTCGGTCTCCTGCTCGGTGCTGCTTTTGCCCATAACTTCGGGCTGGCCTCCAGCGCTGACGGCCCGACCGGCAACGGCAAAATCGCCGTAATCATCGGCATCGTCGTAGTCATCATCATCGGCGAATTCAACATCGCGAGAAACAAGCAAGCAACAAAATAAAACCCGAAAGGGGTTTGGGGGGGGGCGACGCGCCTTGAAAACGAGCCAGTGTGCTCGTTTTCAGTAGCGAAAGCTCCAGTGGAGCCTTTGTTGGAGGCGGCAGCCCAGGGCGCTCGGAAAACCCCTCTCAAAAAACAGATTACCCGAAGGGGTCCAGGGGGCGATCGGAAAGCCCCCTGGTAAAGATCCCCCATTGTACATTGACTTAAGGAGGCAATGAACATATGACCAAACTTGATGCCCGCGGCTTATCCTGCCCGGAACCCGTCATCCTGATCAGCCAGGCCATGAAAAGCGGTGAAAACGCTTACGAGATCACCGTGGATAACCGTGTGTCCAAAGAAAACGTAACCCGCTATGCGGAACACCAGGGCTATAAAGTCTCCGTGACCGAAGCGGACGGGGAATTCACCCTCACCATTCAGAAATGATCTGCATCGCTACCTTCTTTTCCCATTTCGGCGCGATGCGCTGTAAGAAGCAATGCGACGAAACCGGCATCACCGCAAAGATGATGCCGGTTCCCCGTATGCTCTCCAGCAGCTGCGGAACCTGTGTGCGGATCGAAACGGAAGACCCGGAATCTCTTCCCCGCACAGAGGAGATGGAGCAGCTCGCCATTGAACAGTCAAACGGATATCAAATCATCTGGAAAGCCGAAAACAGTTAAAGTCCCCCCATCACCGTTTGCTCTTATTCCGCTTTCACCCGCACCGAAGGGGTTTAAGGGGTTCGTAGCGCCCGGAGAACGGGCGGCAGCCCAGGAAGATCGGAAAGCCCCTTATCTTTTACTCTTATCCCATGGTTCACCCGCTGCTTTCGGCGGGTGATTTTTCTTGGAGAAGAACACCAGCAGCAGCAAGGTCAGCACATAGGGCAGCATCAGGAAAAGGTCGGTATAATTGCTTGGCAGCCCGGCCGCGATACACAGCTGCAACCCGCCGGACTTCGCCAGTCCGAACACCAGGCACGCCAGCGTGGTCGGTCCGATGCTCCAGTTGCCGAAGATCATGGCCGCAATGGCAAGATAGCCGAATCCCTGATAGATGCTGGGAGAGAAGTTCCCGATCAGGGAGTAGGCAAAGCAGATACCGCCGATCCCGGACAGCGCACCGGAAATCATCACGGCAGTCCAGCGGATCCGGATGACATTGGCCCCGGCCGCGTCCACCGCCTGGGGATTCTCGCCGCAGGCCCGCAGCCGCATTCCGAACCGGGTCCGGTTCAGCAGATACCATAATATGATCACCAGCACGATAATGATGATTTCAAAAGGATACATGTTCGTAAACAGCCCGCCGATCCAGGGAATCTGAGACAGCAGCGGAATCGAAAACCTGGCCGAAACGTCCAGCACAAATTTGTTGGACGCGGTTCCGTTGATCGCGGTGTTCGCGGCGCTGGTAAAGAAAGCTGTCAGTGCCACTGACAGGATATTGATCACCACGCCGCTGATCACCTGGTTGGCCCTGAAACGGATGCAGAGCAGCCCGTGAATGCAGGAGAACAGGGCTCCCCCGACAGCTGCGCAGAGGATGGCGATGTAAATGATCATCTGGTTTCCGTTGCCCATCAGCGGCGCAAGCAGTGTCGCGGCCAGCGCGCCGAAAAACGCGCCGACTCCCTGAAAGCCTTCGATTGCCAGATTGGTCACGCCGCTCTTTTCGGAATACAGCGCGCCGACCGCCATAATCAGAAGAGGAAGCGCAAAGGAAAGGCCGTCCGTAAAGACTTTATTCATTTGGTTTTCGCCTCCTTACTCTCCGGGCTCGCCGGTGCTGTCCGGGATGATCCCTGTGAAGCAATTTCCGATGTCTGCTGCATGGTTCGTCCGGCCAGGTACTTCATATAATTTCCGCAGGAGGCGAACAGCAGCAGGATCCCTGTAATCAGGGAGGCAATTTCCTTCGCCACGCCCAGGCTGGAGCTCATATAATTCGATCCCTGCTGGAACACAGATACAACCGCCGCCGCAAAGATGGAGCCGATCGGCGAGCCGCTTCCCAGCAGTGCCACCGAGATCGAATCATATCCCATGCTCGGCAGCGACTTCGGAATGATGGTGTTGGTATATCCGAGATAGTATGCCACGCCTGCCAGCCCGGCAATCGCGCCGGAAAGGCCCATGGAGATCAGGATTGTACGGCTGACGCGGATACCCGAATATTCCGAGCAGCGCCGGTTCTGTCCCACTGCCTTGATTTCAAAACCCAGCACGGTCTTCCGGAACAGGAAGGATACCAGCAAAGCGATCAGGATCGCGATGATCAGCCCCAACGGAATCTTGCACTTCATGTCGCCGATCATGACGTTGGTCAGTGTCAGTCTTGCCTCCGGTGTGCAGACCTTGCTGTTCCGGGTCATCATGTCCACATGGTAGTTGTTGATAAAGAAACCTGTCAGATAGCTGATGATGTAGTTGATCATGATTGTTGACACGACTTCATGAATATTGAACCGGTATTTCAGATATCCGACCAGCACACCTGTCAGTCCGCCGACAATAAGGCCGATCAGAAGCACCAGCGGTTTCGCGATGAACGGCGAAAGCGCCTTATTGTATCCAACCAGCACCGTGGCCGTGAAACCGGCCAGCAGCATCTGCCCGGAGATGCCGATGTTGAACAGGCCTGCCTTGAACGCCGTAATAAAAGCCAGGGATGCCAGGATCAGCGGTGTCAGATAATTCAGGAAGTCCAGCATGTCTGTCAGCTGGCCGCTGCCGCCGCCGTAGTTTTCCTTGGCAAGAAAACCGCATCCCTGCAGAAAACTCGCGAAGGCCGTCAGCGGATTCTTCCCCATGATCAGCAGCAGGATACTTGCTGTCACAATCGTCAGCAGGATTGCAATCACGGATACCCACAGGGAGGCATAGCGTCCGGTCAGGCGGCGGGCAAGAAAAATGTTTTTCTTTTTCATGCTTCCCTCACCCCCATCATGTAGCGGCCGACTTCCTGCATGGTCATATTCTCTGCCGAATCAATCCGCAGCATTTCGCCCCGGTACAGAACGCCGATCGTGTCCGCCAGCATCATCACCTCTTCCAGTTCCAGGGAGATCAGCAGGATCGCCGCACCTCTGTCCCTTTCCTGGAGGATCTGCCGGTGAATGTTCTCGATCGCCCCGATGTCCAGCCCCCGCGTAGGCTGCACAAAAATAATCAGGCTCGTCTGCTCCTCGATTTCCCGGCCGACAATTGCCTTCTGCTGGTTTCCGCCGGACATGGATCTCAGCACGGTGTCCGGTCCCTGTGCGCAGCGGATATCGTACGTTTCAATCAGCTGATCCGCATACCTGCGGAAAGCATCGTGTTGAAGAATCCCCTTTTTCGAAAAAGGCTCTTTGTAGTATTCCCGCAGTGCCAGATTCTCCTGCAGCGTCATATCGGGAATGGTTCCTGTAGCGTTCCGGTCTTCGGGAATATAGGACAGTCCGGTCAGGCAGCGTTCCCGTACCGGTTCCCCGGTGATATCCTTTCCGTTCAGGATGATCTTCCCGGATGCTGCCTTCACCAGCCCGGCAATCGCGTCCGCGATCTCCTCCTGTCCGTTGCCGGAAACGCCGGCAATCGCGAAGATCTCGCCGCCGTGCACCGTAAAGGAAACATCTTTCACAACCTCAAACTTGTGTTCATCCCTGACCGTCAGGTTCTGCACTTCCAGCACCGGATCCCGGAAGTTCGGCGCCGCCTTATCCTGTGTAAACCGGACCTGCCTGCCGACCATCAGGTCCGCCAGATCCTGCACCGATGATTCCGCAACATCCCGCACGTCAATCAGTCGCCCCTGGCGCAGGATTGCGCATCGGTCGGCGATCCGTTTGATCTCTGCGATCTTGTGGGTAATCAGGATAATCGTTTTCCCGTCCTTCCGGAGATTGTCGATAATCTGCAGCAGAAAATCAATCTCCTGCGGTGTCAGCACGGCAGTCGGCTCGTCAAAGATCATGATCTCTGCGCCGCGGTAAAGCATCTTCAGGATTTCCACCCGCTGGCGTACGGAAACCGGCACATCTTCAATCCGGTCCGTCGGGTTGACCTCCAGGCCGTATGCCTTGGACAGTTCGCTGATCTGTTCATTGGCTTTCCGGATGTTGACCCACGGAAGAACGCCCAATCGTTTTTCCATTGGTTCGACGCCCAGCACAATGTTTTCCGCAATCGTAAAAGGTTCCACAAGCTTGAAATGCTGGTGAACCATCCCGATGCTGCAGGCCGCCGCGTCGGTGGAAGAATGAAAAGTCACCGTCTTCCCGTCGATCAGGATCTCTCCTTCGTCCGGCTCATACATCCCGAACAGCATGCTCATCAGCGTGGATTTCCCGGCGCCGTTTTCACCCAGCAGTGCATATACCTCTCCTTTCCGAATCCCGATGGAAACATCATTGTTCGCGATAATCCCCGGAAATCTTTTGGTAATATGCCGCATTTCAACAATGTATTCGCTCATGCCTTCACCGCCTGATCATAATTGACAGGAAAAACGTTCCCTCTTTTGCCCCACATGATAAAACGCTCCCTCCTCCTGGAGGAGAGAGCGCGAAAGCTCAAACTCTTATTTAAGCCCCGGGAAGTCATTCACCCCGTCCGCAGTGGTCGGAGGAACAATCTCGCCCTTCTTCATCAGCTCATAGCACTCAGCCAGCTTGGCCAGTGCGTCTTCGCTCAGCTGATGCCTGCCCTCGGCGAAAACATAGCCCGTAGAGTCGGAATCCGCTCCCAGCAGAGCATCCTTGCCGGTAAACGTGCCGTTGTAAATGTTTTCCAGCTCGCGCTGCACGTCCAGGTGCATCACCTTCAGGGCGGAAGTCAGGATGACGTTTCCGTCTCCCTTTGCACCGTCGTCATACTGGTCCACGTCGCAGCCGATGAACCAGACACCGTCAGCTTCCTTGACAGCGGTCAGGGCGCCGTTTCCGGACTCACCGGCCGCAGCAAAGATCACATCGCACCCTTCGCCGATCAGGGTTTCGGCAACCACCTTGCCCGTTGCCGGGTCTGCGAAATTGCCGACATAGTTCCCGCCTACGCCGTCTCCGCCGGAGAAGGACGGAATCTCCACACATTCCACAGCAGTACCGAACTTTTCGTTGGCATACTTCACGCCGCCCATGAAGCCGAACTGGTAGTTGGTGTTGGATGGGAAGGGCATGCCGTTGATCTCAGCCACCTTGTTGCTCTTCGAGGTCAGAGCAGCCGCCAGTCCAACCATGAATCCGCCTTCCTGCTCTTTATAGGTCATGGTGTAGACATTGTTTGCCGTGACCGGATTTCCTTCGCTGTCCTGGATGGTGGAATCAACAACCAGGAAGTATTTATCGGGATTTGCCAGCACGATATCGCCGATTCCGCCGAAATTGAAGCCCGGAAGTACAAACACGTCGTAGTCCCCGGCAAGCCGCTCCACCGTGGGAATCAGTTCAGCCAGATCAGGCTCCTTGACATCCTTCACACTGCAGTCCGGATGGTCGGCCAGAAAAGCCTGAATGCCGTTGTAGCAGTCCTGATTGAAGTTTCCGTCATCAACACCGCTGGAGGTCACGATCAGGATCTTGATCGGCTTGCCCTCAGCCATTGCCGGAACAGCAAACAGTCCCATTACCAGTGCCATTGCGCAGATTAACGCGATCAGCTTTTTCATCATGGATTTCCCCCTCGTTTTCTTTTTTTAGGCAGTCCTCGACTGCCCCGGAATTGAGATGATTATATCGCATTTTTAACCCTAATGCAATCCCGAAGGGGTTTAAGGGGGGTTCGTCGCGCCCGGAAAACTGTCCAGTGGACAGTTTTCAGCAGAGAACGGGCAACAGCCCAGGGCACTCGGAAAGCCCCCTTAATACAATAGCAGCACTTCATCCGTCGAAACCCCGAGTGCGCCGGGCGGCTCGGACAGCCTGAACGCTTTCGAATATCTCCACCATACCGCCGGACTGGCGGGAGCCTGACCCTCATAAACAAATTCGCTGACCCATTCAAACGGTTCTTCCATTTCCCGCACAATCGTGACGGAAAAACGGTTTTCCTGTTCTTCGGGATGAAAGCTGTGCGCCCGGATCCCCACGGCTTTCAGCTCGTCCCGAACCGTTTTCTCCGTCTTCAGGTAAACATTCCATTCGGGCACAAACACTTCATGCTTGCCCGTTTTCCGGGCATAGGCGATGTTTTTGCAGCCCGTGATCGAAGCCACTGCCCGGCTTCCCGGATCCGCGAACAGTTCCCTGGTCTCCTTCACAGCCAGCATCTTTCCCTGGTCGATCACGCCGATCCGGTCGCACATCCGGAAGGCTTCATCCCTGTCATGGGTGACCATAATGATCCCCCGGTCATATCCGGACAGAAGGTCTTTCAATTCCATCTGCAGTTTCAGCCGCAGGTGTGTATCCAGCGCGGCAAAAGGCTCGTCCAGCATCAGCAGTTCCGGTTCATTGACCAGAATCCGCCCCAGAGCCGTCCGCTGTGCCTGACCGCCGGAAAGCTGCCATGGTTTCAGAGTGGCAACATCCCGGATCTGCAGCAGTTCCATCATCTCGTCTGCCCGTTTTTCTCTTTTTTGCCTGTCTTTTTCAGCATGCAGACCACAGAGGATATTCTGCCGTGCGGTCATGTCCGGAAACAGTGCATAGTTCTGGAACAGATATCCCACGCGCCGCTGCCGCGGCGGCAGATTGATCTTTTGCTCCGAATCGAAAAGCACCCGGCCGTCCAACACGATCCGGCCGCAGTCCGGCTTTTCAATCCCGGCAATGCATTTCAGCGTCATGCTCTTGCCGCTGCCGGAAGCGCCCAGAAGGCCCAGAAATTCCTTTTCACAGGTAAAAGAGGCGTGCAGATGAAATGAACCGGCTTGTTTCTCAACATTGACTTCAAGCGCCATTTTTACGCCTCCTCTCCAGCAGGTTCACAGCCAGCAGTACCACTGCCGAGATCGCCAGGTTGACCATAACCCAGAAGAAGGCGCCTTGTTCATCATTGGTCCGCCAGAGCTGGTAAACTGTCGTGGAGACTGTTGCCGTTCTGCCAGGCGTGTAGCCGATCAGCATGCTGGTCGCTCCGTATTCGCCCAGCGCTCTGGCAAAAGAGAGCACCGTCCCCGCCAGGATTCCCTGCCGGCAGGAGCGCATCCGCACATGCCAGAAGATCCAGGTGTTGGACAGGCCCAGGGTCTGCCCGGACCAGGCCAGGTTTTCATCAAAGCTTTCAAAAGCTCCCCGTGCCGTTCTGTACATCAGCGGGAATGCCACCACTACAGCAGCCGCTACGCCGCCGGGCCAGTTCATGACCAGTTTGAGTCCCAAATCTGCCAGAAACATGCCCACAGGCCGCCGGGCGCCGAAAATGAGCAGCAGAAAATAGCCGCATACGGTAGGCGGCAGAACCATCGGAAGCGTCAGGATCACGTCCAGGATTCCCTTGAGAATCCGTGGAAGCCTTACCGCGTAATACGCGGCAAAAATCCCCGTAAAGAACACAATCACGCAGCTGATGGCAGCGATCCTCAGGGAATTATACAATGGGAATAAATCTGTTACCATTTTCCGACAACCTCAATAGGCACGGCTGTCCCGGGGACAGCCGCATGTTGTTTTCGAAGTCTTCCCGGATTTATGGAACCGGTGAGAAACCGATCCCTTCAAAGACTTTCATCGCCTCATCACCCCGGAGATAATTCAGGAATGCCTGCGCCGCATCCGGAGCCGCGCTGTTCTTCATCACAGCCGCGGGATAAATCACCTGCCCGCACATTTCTGCCGTCGCAGTATCAATCACATCCAGCCCCGCGCTGAAAGCATCCGTCGCGTACACGATGCCGCAGTCCACGCTGCCTTCTACAACCTGCGTGGTCACTTCCTTCACGTTGGAGCCGTAGGTGATCTTTCCGGCCTTTGCCAGGTCCTCTTCATTCAATCCGTAATAGGCCAGAATCTTCTGTGTATACTGTCCCACCGGCACATCGGAATTGCCCATGGCCATCAGCAGTTCGCCGTCCTTCAGCAGTTCTGCCAGCTGGTCAAAGGTTTTGATTCCTTTCGGATTATCCGCCGGCGTCACCAGCGCCACCTTGTTTTCCAGCAGGTCAATCCGGCTCCCGTCCTTCACGAAGTCCAGCCGTTCCGGATTCTTTTCTTCATCCTTTGTGATGTCCAGCTGGTTCATCTGTTTCTGTCCCGCAGAAATAAATACGTCACACACTGCTCCTTCCTGAATCTGCGTCTTCAGCGTTCCGGAAGAATCGAAGTTGAATACCAGCGTAACGTCCGGGTTCGCTTCTTCATACTTTGCCTTGATCTCCGTCAGCGATTCTGTCAGCGAAGCCGCCGCAAATACCGTCAGTTCCGTTTTCAGTGTCTCCGCCGCTGCGCCTGCACAGACGCTCACAGCCAGAACCAGCGCCAGTACCATCATCATAATCTTTTTCATCGACTTGTTCTCCTATTAAAAATTTTTATATCCGAAGGGGGTTCAGTGGGCGATCGGAAAGCCCCCTGATATTCCCCAAAGAAACACCTCTATCTCTCCCCCGCAATGCATTACTCCTTTTTTCATGCTGACCTTGATCAGCGTATTCTGCGGTGTTCCTTCCCTGACCATCTTCCGCGCCGTCTCCAGGATCACCGCCTCGGCATATCCCCCGCCGACTGTTCCCAGAAAACTGCCGTCCTTTCTGACCAGCATTTTTGTTCCGGGCCTTCTGGGTGCCTCGCCGCTTTTCTCCACAATCATGGCAAGCACACCGCGGCCGTTTTCTGCCTTTTCAATCGCTGCCAGTTCCTCCGGCATTCCCTTCGGAAAATCTTCCCCGGGGTCGGCGGCATTCATCACCTGGATAACCTGCGCCATCACGGAAACAGCGATTTCCTCCGGTGTTCTGGACCCGATGGGAAGCCCGATAGGCATCTGTACGTCATCGACTTTCCGAACGTCGTATCCCTCATCCAGCAACTGCTGCCGGACGTTCTGAGTTCTGCTCCGGCTTCCCATCATCCCGGCATAAGCATAGGTTTTTGTCAGGATCCTTCGCAGGCACTCCACATCGTGGATATGCTCCCGGGTCATGATTACAAAGGCCGTCACCGAATCTCCCGTGATGCCGTCCAGAGCCTCTCCGAAGGGTTTACAGATCACCTGATGTGCGCCTGCTGCCCGGGCCTTTTCTGCAAACTCCTCCCGATCCTCGATCACCGTCACCTCATAGCCGAGCATCACGCCAAGGCGGATCACACACAGGGATACATGGCCGGCGCCGCAGATCACAAGTCTTCTGCCGTCTGACAGATGATCCATAAACACACGGGAACCTGCTTTCTTTAAAACACCCTTTCGATCCCCGCCGGATTTCCGGATCTTCTCCGCAAGTTCTTCCGGAAAATCTTCATCCCGGAAAAGCAATTCTTCCTGACTAAGAAGCATTCTGGCTCCCGCGTTGTTCCCGTCAATGATCCAGGCTGCCAGAAGCTGTCCGCTCCCTTTCTTTTGCCGGATTGTTTCAAAGAAACCCGCCATGGACTGATCTCCTCTCTGCATGCTATAATCCGAAGGTCCAGAACCCTGGCCGCGCCTGCAGGCGCGGAACTGTCTTTCCGGAGGTCTTCGCTATGTATCGACCCTTTGAAGAGTTTCGCCCGACCGGCAGTTTTATTTCCGTCATCGGCAGCGGGGGAAAAACCACCTTCCTGCGCTGCCTGGCCGAGCGTCTCCCCGGAACCGTCATCCTGACCACCTCAACGCACATCCGGCCCTTTCCGGAGATCCCGCTCGTAGACGCCGCTGACGCAGGCCGGGAACCGTTCTTGTGCAGGCTCCGTTCCGCCCTGGCCGGCAGCAGGATTGTCTGTCTGGGCAAGTCCGAACCTTCCGGAAAACTGGCCGATCCTTCAGCGTCAATCCCCTTTGAATCTCTGCTGTCTGAAGCGGATCATATCCTTGTGGAAGCAGACGGCTCAGCCGGCCGCCCGCTCAAGGCCCACCGCCCGTGGGAACCGGTCATTCCGGCCTGTTCCGATCTGACCGTCTGTCTGGTTGGCGCCTCCGGCATCGGAAAGACGGTCCCGGAGGCCTGTCATTGCCCGGATCTGTTCGCTGAGCTGGCAGGCATCACTCCCGACACGCCGGTCCGCGAGGAAGATATTGCCGCAGTCCTGAACCGGGAAAACCTGGCGGACTGTTATCTGGTCAACCAGATCGACACCCTGCCGAGCCTTGAATCCGCCCGCCGTCTCTGTGACCTGATCAGCAAGGATGCCTTTCCCTGTTCTTTAATCCCCTGATATGCCGCTCCTATCTGTCACCCCGGCCTGGAGGGATCCCCATTCATTTGCATCTGTAAAACCGGTTCACCAGTTCCAGCACGCTTCCCGCGATACATCTCGCCTTGTCTGAAATCGTGAAGCAGTTCTTCTTCTCCTCCAGCCGCGGGTCCACGTCAGCAAGCTTAAACCCTTTGGAAACCGGATACCCGTCCCGGATAATCCCGCGCAGGATCCCGGCGATCACCGTAACCACCGGCACCTCTCCTGCCGGTGTTTCTACCATTCCAATCGTCTCTCCCGCCTGCACTTCGTCCGCGATCTCCTTTTGCTGCCGGAACACCCCGGCCGCCGGCGAATGGATCACCCGTTCCGCGCCATATCCTCCGATGATGCCGGGAACACCGGTATTCGCAGCAGCACATCCTGAGGAAATGATTCGGCCCAGATCGTGTCCGCGCATGGTTTCGATCACAAAATGAACATCACGGCCGGCCTCAAACCCCGGACCCAGGGCGATGGTCAGCGGTGCCATCTGCATTGTGGTACCGAGGTTTTTCTTTGCCAGAACAGCATCCACTGCAACGTCCGGTTTCAGCTTCCGGATGCTCTCGCCCGCCGGGTCCACCAGCAGCGGCAGCTTTCCCTGTGTAAGCATCTCTTCCGCCTGCCCGGCATCCTCGATCCGGACCGCCGTAACACCTTCCACCGTTGCCGTCCCGTCATAGACAGCCTCGGAGAATGCCACCTTTCTCCTGATGGCGTAGGGGT
>Ga0265298_10004810_pt1 | contig 17141 bp, 14 predicted proteins | sample AusTroGonzalo_MG_3_FD_193486 | JGI IMG/M metagenome (GOLD analysis project Ga0265298, IMG submission 193486) | Bovine rumen microbial communities from tropical cattle in Woodstock, Queensland, Australia - Gonzalo_01 | ecosystem: Host-associated > Mammals > Digestive system > Stomach > Rumen ... | reverse complement strand
AACTTCCCGAACCCATTATCTTCATTGGCGAAAAGGTGAAGACCAGCGACAAATACGACTACCAAGTCACTTATAAGGATGGTGGCGAGTTCACCAAGCACTACTGCATCCCCTTCCAGGAAGAAATGGCAGAATGCGAACTCATGGGTGACCCGATGTTCTACATCTATGACGGCAACGTCTATCAAACCCAAGACGAAATCGCCAACAATGCTTACTTCGCACAGGGTAAGACCGTGAAGCTGGCCGACGGCGTTGAAGTTCCTCATGTAGATCCTATCGACCCGGATCCAAACCCGGATCCAAACCCGGGACCGGAAGAGACACCCGAAGCTGACCTCGTTTACTACTTCGCTAAGGACAAGTGGGATATCAGAAACACTGATCCTACCAAGACTGCCAGACAGAACCTTGCTGAAAGCATCAACTCTGGTGAAGAAATCACGGGCTTCAAAATCGTAGGCTGGGCTTCTCCTGAAGGTGAAGACGACCACAACCACGAACTTTCCGACAAACGTGCTGACGCTGCTGTTAATGACATCACGGATCAACTGAAGAGAAAACTTGGTAAGAATGCCAACGATTATACCTATGAGACCATCGGCAAGGGTCCTGACTGGGATAAGTTCGAAGAACTCGTTGAGGCTTCTGACCTGGCAGACAAAGACGCCATCCTGAGCCAGATCCGCAACTCTGGTAACAAAGAACAAGCCATCAAGGACATCATCGAAGTTTATCCTGTCCTCGAGAAGCAGATTCTTCCTCTGATTCGTCGCGCTGAGGTATTCATCATCAAGTAATTCCTCAACTGATGATTACAAAAAAAAAGAGACTCCGTGGAGTCTCTTTTTTTTATTGTCTCAGTTCTTCCAAGGCTCGCTGCAAGATATCATCCATCGGAGCGTAGATGGGATAAAAACCTTCGTCGTCGAAAAGGTTACGGGCGATATAGGCCTTCAAGAGGGTGTTGGCTTCGCGGCGGGCAACCTTTCGTTGCTCATCCGTGCCCTTAATGCCTTTCTCCTCAGCCAGCTTCACCAATGCGCCAAACATGGCATCGCTCACCACAAAGGATCGCGCGAAAGCCTCTGGGCTCTGATAGCGTTGCAACTGGGCGCGGTTTTTATCGGTATAGTCAAAAGCATATTGATAAAGCAGACCCGTATTTACAATGCGGTTGAAATAGTATTCAGTGCTGTCGTCGACGAGAGGCACATAGATGTCGGGCATGATGCCTCCACCGCCGTAGACAATCTTACCCTTCGGGGTAGTGAATTTCAATGAGTCAGCAAAGTGAATACTGTCGGGATGGAAAAGCTCTCCGTTCTCATAGCGGCCATAGGATTCAAGCAGATACTCCTCCTTGTTGCCACTATAAGGTTTCTGAATGCAACGGCCTGTAGGGGTATAGTAGCGCGCCACGGTGAGACGAATAGCCGATTGGTCACTGAGCATAATCTGTTCCTGCACGAGACCCTTGCCGAAAGAACGGCGACCGATGATGGTGCCGCGGTCGTTGTCCTGCAAGGCACCAGCCACAATCTCGCTCGCGCTGGCCGACTCGCCATCGATAAGCACCACCACGGGCATCTCCTCCAACATACCATGATGACGGGCTTTCATGTAGTTGCGCGTGCGGTTACGGCCTTCAGTGTAGACGATGAGGCTGCCCTTAGGTAGAAATTCGTCGGCGATGTCGACAGCAGCACTGAGATAGCCCCCAGTGTTGCCTCGCAGGTCGAGCACCAGCTGTTGCATACCTTGGGCGTTCAAGTTGATTACTGCTTTTTTGAACTCATTCACAGTGGTGGCCGAAAACTTGCTGAGCTTCAGATAGCCTGTCTTCTCGTCAAGCATATAGGCGATGTCGACGCTATAAGTAGGGATGGCATCGCGAGTGATGGTATAGTCAAGCAAGCCATTCACCCCACGACGCAACACACGCACATCGACCTTGGTGCCTTTCGGCCCTTTCAATTTGCGCATCACGTCCTCGTTCTTCAACTTCTTGCTAGCCACAAGGGTGTCGTCGACATAGACGATACGGTCACCGGCAAGCAAACCCACCTTCTCGGAAGGACCACCCTTAATAACGCTGACGATGGTAATGGTGTCTTTCTCTAAACGGAACTGCACACCGATGCCATCGAAGCTGCCGAGGAGGGGATCATTCAATTCATTGAACTCGTCCAAGGAGATGTATGCACTATGCGGGTCTAGTTTTTCCATCATGGCTGTGATGGCTTCATCCTGAAGTTTCTGTGCATCGGGTTCCTCGACATAGTCGTTGCCGACATGCCACATCACCTCGTCGAATTTGCTGCCACCTTCGAACTTGACTTTTTGCTTTACACCTTTATTAATATATAGACCGATGAGAATGCCCGAAAGTAGGATGATGGCTATCCATAGGGGGTGGAGTCTGTTTTCCATTTCTTCTATTAATTAAGAATGCGGAATGATGAATGCGGAATGTTACAATTCATCCCGCATTCCTAATTCCGCATTCAATATTCCATATTAAACTGTTGCGCTTGAAAGTTCCAGGTTTCTGTCCATCTTACGGAACAGACCTTGGAGTACCGTACCAGGTCCCACTTCAACCACAGAGCGCACACCCGTAGCAAGGATATTACTCATGGTCTGCGTCCACATGACCGGTGAAGTCAGCTGGGCAATGAGGTTTTTCTTGATGATCTCAGGGTCGTTCACCGACTGTCCAGTGACATTCTGATAAATGGGGCAGATGCCTTGATTGAAAGTTGTCTCCTTGATGGCTTCGGCGAGCTCCAAGCGAGCGGGCTCCATCAGGGGGCTATGGAAAGCACCACCAACGCTCAGCGGCAATACGCGCTTGGCACCGGCTTCCTTCAGCTTCTCGGAAGCGGCGGCCACGCCCTCCACCGAGCCAGAGATGACCAACTGGCCGGGGCAGTTGTAGTTAGCAGGCACCACCACCATGTCCTTCACCGAGACGCAAATCTTCTCAATGGCGGCATCGTCCATGCCGATGACGGCGGCCATCGTGCCAGGCTGAGCCTCGCAGGCCTTCTGCATAGCCATGGCGCGCTTGCTGACAAGGCGCAGGCCGTCCTCAAAACCGAGGACTTTGTTAGCGACAAGAGCCGAAAACTCACCCAAGGAATGACCTGCCACCATAGTGGGGTCAAAGTCCTCGAGCATCGAAGCCAAAATGACGGAATGTAGGAAAATGGCCGGTTGGGTCACCTTGGTCTGGCGAAGGTCCTCTTCGGTGCCTTCAAACATGACGTCGGTGATCTTGAACCTCAAAATCCGGTTGGCCTGACGGAACATGTCCTTGGCTTTGGAGAAATTGTCGTAGAGGTCTTTGCCCATCCCCACATATTGGGCGCCTTGACCGGGGAAAACGTATGCTTTGATCATAGTCTTTTTTTAATGTAAGTTACTACCAATAAGTTGGAAAAACTCTTCTCGTGTCGATTCGCGTTCGAAGGCGCCGATGAAGTCGCTGGTGGTGGTCACGGCATCCTGTTTCTGAACACCGCGCATCGACATGCAGAGGTGCTTGGCCTCAATAACGACAGCCACGCCCAAGGGATGCAAGGCCTCATTGATGGCATTCTTAATCTGGGTGGTCAGGCGTTCCTGCACCTGAAGACGGCGCGAATAGGCCTCCACTACGCGGGCAATCTTGCTCAATCCAGTGATGTAGCCGTTGGGGATGTAGCCCACGTGCGCCTTGCCGATGAAGGGAATCAAATGGTGCTCGCAAAGCGAATACACCTCGATGTCCTTGACGATGACCATCTGCCGGTAGTCCTCCTTGAACTTGGCCGACAATAAGATCTCCATCGGGTCCTGCTGATAGCCTTGGGTGAGGAACTGCATCGAGCGCGCCATGCGCAACGGCGTCTTCAGAAGCCCCTCGCGATTGGGGTCTTCACCCAAAAGCTCCAGGATAGCCGCATAGTGCTCCTGAAGCTTGACCAAACGCTCCGGGTCGTAATGCTCAATGGCTTCGTAACCGAAACGCTTCCTATGCTTTTCGTCCATCATCAACCGATTTTTTGCTTAGGCATAGCCACCGTCGACTGCTGTCCCATCATGCACTTGCCCGTGAACTGGGCACCCACTTCGATGAGCAGTTGTTTGGTGGTCAGATCGACTTCCACTTTCGAGGTCGATTTCAGGGCAGTCAGTTCTTCGGTGGTGATATTGCCCTTCACAGCGCCTGATATTTCGGTTTGTTTGCAGGTGAGGTCGCCTTCCATGACGCCAGTTTGGCCAATCACGACCTTGCCGTTGGATTTCAGCGATCCGATCAGATGTCCGTCAATGCGGATGTCGCCATTCGACTCGATGTCACCCTTGATGGTGGTGCCCGTGGCGATAATGTTGCGGACTTGTGATTCCATTAGTGCCATAACGCTTTATTTTTTGGTGTTGTTATTAGATTCAAAGAATTTGGTGTATTCTTCCATGTCCTTCGACTGATAGAAGAGAGGATAGTTCTTGATTGAGATAGGTACTATCTTGTATTTTGCCTTGTCGATGCCGCCAAAGACATAGTCGGAAAGCTGCATCGAGGTGATGTAGTGGTCAGCCTTGTCTTGACCCTCAAAGCTACCAATAGTGATAATGGTACGTTCATCATCAAGCACGACACTCTTGACGTTGAAGGTTCGCGTCCTTTGTTCCTTCTTGTTAAAGTCGCTGATACGCACAAGCAAAGGATCGATACGTACTGTCTTGGTATCACACACAATCATGACGAAGTGTTCAGAGTTGGGTTCATTGGTATAGGGAGTCTCTTTCTTCACCTCAGGCTTTTCTTTGCCTTCGTTCTTGTTGATGTCAGTCAAAACCAAACCGAGATGATACTCGTTGTTCACATCCTCCAGGACACGGCGGGCGTAAGGTGTGATGCTGCTACGAGGATAGGTGCGCACCAAGTCATACAAGGCGAAAGCCATAGTGTCGATGGAAACCAAACGCCCTTCGGCAACGGCATGGAGGAAGGCGAAACGCGGCATGAATGCTGTGTCGGATGCATAAAGTTCCATGGCGCGTTCGGTGTTCATCTTCACACGATAATACTGCCCTTGCTCAAAAGCTTCATAAGTCTTGGAATAAAAGTCGGAGGCCTCTCGTTCTTGGGCTTGTAGTTTCTCGAAATAACCTGGGTCTTTGATGAACTCGGCATAACTCGAGGTAGGATACTTGTCGAAAATCTTTCCTTTATAGACGAGCGACTGTTCTTCGTGGTTGAGGTCTTTGTGCAGTTTATAGAGCGCATACCAAGTGGGCAGTTCCTGTTTGTTATTCGGGTAGCGCACGTCGAGTTGCTCATACGACTCGATGGAGCGAGGCAGATCCGACAGGCGGTCCATATAAAGGAATCCCAGATGATAAAGGCCGTCGGCAATTAGTGAGTCGGCCACCTCCTTTTGTTTAGCGGTGAAAGGCAGGTCTTGGAGGTAATATGCGCGGTCATGCGGGGTCAATCTGGCTTTCAGCGAGTCCTGTTTGGCTTTTGCATCCTTGACGGCTGTCAGGTCTTGATCACTCATACTCTCCCCTTTCAAGGCAGCATCCAGGCTCCTTTGGTCGCTGATACGCCAATTGTCTTCGTTCTTACGCATGCCCCACTTACGGGTAAACTCGGTGATACCCTTTGAGACCGAAGTCTCGTTATAAAAATACCACGATCCACTCGTGGTGGTAGAGGTGGTCTGGGCTGTATTTCTCTGCCCGTTGTCCACGGTAGTACCCAGCAGTGCAAGTTGTTCCTCATATTCTCGTCTCTCCTTCTCGATGCGTTCTTCTTCGATGACGTTGGCGATAATCTTGTCGATTAATAAATTGCGCGACACCGAGTCCATGGCGGCCACACGCATCAAGCTGTCTTGGGTACGCACCACGTTGGCATACATCACCAATTCGTTCAAGGTACGGGAAATATTCTGAATACTGTCAAAGCCTTCCTGTCCACGTTCCATGCTAGTGATGGCTGTATCGTAGTAAGCCTGTGCAAGCTCGTATTGGCTTTTCTCGAAAAACATCGAAGCGGCTTTCAGCGACGATTGTGCCCTTTGGATCTTGTTATCCTTATAGGCTGCCACCGACTTGCGCAAGTATTTTATGGCCTTGGCTTCATCGCCTTCACGAAGGGCAAGCTCTGCCATGGCGTAGTAGATGCGGTCGCGGTAGTCCTCATTGTTCGAGTCGCGAAGCATCTTGTTCATCATCTTGTAGAGTTCCTTGGCGTTGTTGGCCGTTCCCATCTTGGCAATGTTCATCCTTGATTCGAAGACCATCTCATATTCAGGGCTGCGCTTGATAACCTTCTTGAACTGAGTCGTGGCGCGATCCGCATCGCCTTGAAGCATGTAAATCTGCCCCAAGATGAACATGGCTCGGGTACGCGAGTCACGGTCTTTATTGAGCAAAATACCGTTCTTCAAGTATTTGGCGGCATTGTTGTAATCCTTCACGGCGATGAAATAGTCAGCGATGGTGAAGTCGAGGTTACGCATCAGTTCCTTGGGCTGTTTATTCAGTCCTGCGGCCTTGGCTTGCAGCTGCTCGATCAGAGCCACTGCCTTGGGATACTCCTCAGTCTGAATATAGGTCTTGACGAGCCACATATTGGCCACATAGCTGATGTCATTGTAGTTGTATTCATTGGCCACGAATTCGAAAGTGCGCTTGGCGGGGATATAATCGTGTTTGTAAAAATGTGCCTTACCCATGATCAGATAGGCATCATCGATCCACCTCACACGTTCGCGGTTACCAAAATTCATGGAGTGTTTTTGGACACAGATAGCTGTTTTCTCCAAGGCACGGTCCATGGTGGAATTCATCGCCGCACCATTCTGTTGGGTACCGTAATTATAGACGCGCAACACCTTGGAGTAGTCGTCTTTCACTGCAGTGCGGAGTTGCTTCTCTCCATCCTTGACACTTGCCTCTCCGTTGAAGTATATGTTGTAATGACTGGTCAGGTTATGGTACATGCGACGGGTAAGCGTGTTTTTCTTCGTCGAACAGCCGCTCAAGAGCAGCAGCGCGAGCACGCAGCCCATCGTCACGATTATGTTGTTTCTTCTATGCACTTCGTTGTGTTTTATAAAAAAGATAACTCCGATTTGTTCCGATTATTTCAAAGGAGCATCATAAAAGTCATTGGCGTTGTCCGTACCATTTCTTGGCCTCGTTGAGCAGGATTTCCTCGGTGGGGTCGGTCAAGGCCGAGCGCATCTTGATAGCGACGCTGTCGGTGCTGGTCTTAAACTCGTCCAGAAGCAAACGGTCGTAGTCGGCCTGGCGGCTCTTGGCGATGCCTTCGCGCTGTTGTTGCAGGGCTTGCATAGCCTTGTCCTTATATTCATCCAAAGCGAGGTAAGGCACTAGACTCTCTACCGCTTTCAAACTATCTTCCTTCCAGTTGAAACCGAGGTTTTCGCTCAGCGATTTCAGCTCATATTTCTTGCAGAGTTCGGGCAGCTGTCCTTGCATCTTCTCAACCTCGCGGTCGAAGTCGACGGCTAGCCGTTCGGCACGTTCCTTCTCCACATTGACCCTGATTTTCGGTATGTAGATGATGGCCAGTGTTGCCAAGATGAGGAGCACGACGCCCGCGATAATCAGCTTTACGAAGGAATGGCCTTTGGTGATGGCCGAGCGCACCTCACTGATACTGTCGAAACGCTGTTCCTTCGAGAACTGCGTGCAGTGGGTGGCTACGGGGCCAAACTGCTTGGAGATGTTACGTTCGCCAATGAACTCCATGATCTTGCCGATGGAATAGATGTCAGCGCGCGAGTCGTAGTCCTCGCCTTTGATGATTTCGGGTGCAATGAATTCCATCTCCTTGATGAGTAGCTCGCGGTCGGCGTCCGCCTTCGTCTCAGGAATGCCCAGATCGATGAGCTTGGCGCGGCAGTCGGCGGCCGTCACCATGATGTTGTCGGGGTTGAGGTTGCAGTGCACGATGCCGTTGCGATGCAGGAAATACAGAGCATCGCACACTTCAGAAAGGACGCTTTTCACCTGTTTCTCCGACAGGGTGCCCACGCGCACATGCTCAGCCAGCGATTTGCCTTCGATGTATTCGAAGATGATGCAGTCGCCCAGACCCTCGATTTGGACGAAGTCCAAGGCCTTGCGGATGTATTTGTTGTCAAGGATCGAGGTGGTGTCATATTCCAATCGCAGCGACTCCTTGCAGGCGGCATCGTCGGCGCAGGTTTCCTTCAACGCCTTGACTATGAATTTCTTACCATTGTTATTCGCAGTAAAGACGCGGCTGTTTCCATAGCGCGAGGTATGGAGCAACTTAAGGTTTGTGTAGTCGGTTGAAAAGAGGTTTTCTTCCATTCCTATATTAATATTTGGGCGCAAAGATAACGTATTTTTCCGAACCTTCGGCAAATGAGGGCGGGAAAAAGATTTATTGGTTGAAAAAACACACCAAAAACAAGAAAAACAATGTGCCATTTTGTCAGTTTTTTGTATTTTTGCCGTTTCGTAAAAGCAGTATTTAGGCAAACTGCGGGACGCAGTTTGTGACAATGAGATGTCAATGGATTGATAATTAAATAAATACAAAATAAGATGAAGATCTCTTATAACTGGTTGAAACAATATGTCAACTGCGATTATCCGGCGGAGAAAGTCAGCGAGCTGCTGACCTCCACGGGCCTTGAAGTGGAAGACCTTGAGCGTTTTGAGTCGGTGAAAGGCGCCTTGAAAGGCGTCGTCGTGGGCAAGGTGCTCACCTGCATCGACCACCCCAACTCCGACCACCTGCACATCACAACCGTCGACGTCGGCGGTGAGCAGCCCCTGCACATCGTGTGCGGCGCTCCCAACGTGGCAGCAGGCCAAAAGGTGCTTGTGGCCACCATCAACACTGAGCTTTGGATTGGCGACGAACATATCACCATCAAAAAAGGCAAAATCCGTGGCGAGGTCTCGGAAGGCATGATCTGCACTGAAGACGAACTGCAACTCGGTACCTCACACGAAGGCATCATGGTGCTGCCTGACGACTACGAAGTGGGCAAGCCAGCCTCGTTCTATTTCCCTGTGGAAGAGGACTATACGATTGAAATCGGCCTCACCGCCAACCGCAGCGATGCCACCTCGCACATCGGCTCTGCCCGCGACCTAGTAGCCGCACTCAACCAGCGCGAGAACACCACCAAATACCACCTCATCCGCCCCTCGGTGGATGACTTCAAGGTGGATAATCATAACCTCGACATTGACGTCGTGGTGGAAGACACACAGGCCTGCCCGCGCTACTCTGGCGTGACCGTCACTGGCGTGAAAGTCGGCGAGTCGCCGGCCTGGCTCAAGAACCGCCTCGCCGCCGTCGGCATCCGCAGCATCAACAACATCGTCGACATCACCAACTTCGTGCTGATGGAAGTCGGTCAGCCCATGCATGCCTTCGACGCCGACAAGATCACAGGCAAGAAAGTAGTGGTGAAATGCCTGCCTGAAGGCACGCCTTTCGTCACCTTAGATGGTGTGGAGCGCAAGCTCAACAGCCGTAACCTGATGATTTGCAATGCCGAAGAGCCCATGTGCATTGCGGGTGTGTTTGGTGGACAGAAGTCGGGCGTGACCATGGAGACCACCAACGTCTTCCTCGAGAGTGCCTACTTCAACCCCACTAGTATCCGCAAGACCTCCAAGTTCCACGGCTTGCAGACTGACGCCTCGTTCCGCTACGAGCGCGGTGCTGACCCCAACATCACCCTCTTCGCTCTGAAACGCGCCGCTCTATTAATAAAGGAGTTGGCCGGCGGTACGATTTCTTCCGAAATCAAGGACGTGAAGAATGGCGACTTTGCCCCTGCCCGCGTGGACCTGAAGTTCGACTACCTGAACAAAATGGCCGGCAAGGTTATCGACCCGACCCATGCTGTCAACATACTGAAGAGCCTTGAATGCCAAGTCGTGGAGCAAGACGACAAGCATGTGGTCGTCGACGTGCACACCAGCAAAGTCGACGTGACCCGTCCCGCCGACGTGGTGGAAGAGGTGCTACGTATCTACGGCTACGACAACATCGAGATTCCAAGCCGTATCCATGCCTCCATCAGCCGCGCCGTCAAACCCGACGCCGACAAGATGCAGCAGAAGATCAGCGACATGCTCGTCGCCAACGGCTTCTACGAGATCATGAACAACTCGCTCACCAAGGCTGCTTATAGCGAGGCCTTCCCGGCCTTTGACCCGGCTCAGAACGTGAAGATATTGAATCCGCTCAGCAGCGACCTTAACGTGATGCGTCAGACCCTGATGTGGGGTGGCTTGGAGAGCATCGCCTTCAACCAGAACCGCAAGGTCAGCGACATGAAGTTCTTCGAGTTCGGCAATGTCTACTTCTTCGACGCAAACAAAGTCGGCGACGAGACCAAGCCGCTCAAGCCCTATAACGAGCACACCTGCCTCGACCTCTTCCTCACCGGCAACAAACAAGCCGAGTTATGGAACGCTCCAACCCAAGCCATTGACTACTTCGACCTGAAGGAATACGTCATGGGCGTGCTCAACCATTTCAAGTTCGACTTCAAAGCACTGGAAGCCAAGGAAGGCAATCTGCCGCATTTCGACTATGCGACGACCTATTGCGTGGATGGCAAGGAGATTGTCACCCTCGGTAAGCTCAGCAAGAAGACCTTGAAACACTTCGACCTGAAGAAGGACGTGTATTACGCCACCTTCAACTGGACCCTGATGATGCAATGCCTGGCCAAGGCCAAGGAAGTGCACTTCGAGCCGCTGTCGAAGTTCCCCGCCGTGCGTCGCGACCTCGCCATGATCTTCGACAAGAACGTCACCTTCGACGAAGTGAAGAAAGTCGCCATGGCCGCCGAAAATAAGATCCTGCAATCAATGAGTCTCTTCGACGTCTACGAAGGCGAGAAGATTCCGGCAGGCAAGAAACAATATGCCATGAGCTTCGTGCTGATGTCGCCCACCACCACCCTCACCGACAAAGTCATTGAGAAGACGATGGGCAAGATCCAGAGCGCATTTGAACAACAATTGGGAGGAGTTTTGAGATAAATGCAGAATTCGGAATGATGAATGCGGAATGAGGGCGAAGCCCAGCAGCGCATTGCGACATTCAGCATTCAGCATTCCTAATTCCGAATTAAAGAAACATGGACGTACAAGCAATAAAACGGACCTTCGGCATCATCGGCAACGACCCTGAGTTGGACCGCGCCATCGGTATTGCGGCACAGGTGGCCGCCACTGACCTCACCGTGCTCATCACGGGCGAGAGCGGCACGGGTAAGGATGTGTTCCCGAAGATCATCCACCAGAACAGTGCACGCAAACACGGACAATACTTTGCCGTGAACTGCGGCGCCATCCCTGAAGGCACCATCGACTCAGAGCTTTTTGGTCACGAGAAAGGGGCTTTCACCGGTGCCGTGGGCGAGCGCAAAGGCTACTTCGAGATTGCCGACAAAGGCACTCTATTCCTGGACGAGGTTGGCGAGCTGCCCCTCTCAACCCAAGCGAGACTGCTGCGCGTGCTCGAAAACGGTGAGTTCATCCGCGTGGGTGGCTCCAAGGTAATGAAGACCAACGTCAGAATCGTGGCCGCCACCAACGTTGACCTGCCTTTGGCCATCGAGAAAGGGCGTTTCCGCGAGGACCTTTACTATAGGTTGAACACCATCCCGATTCATATCCCCGCCTTGCGCGAAAGGAAGGGCGACATTCCACTGTTATTCAGGAAGTTTGCCACCGACTTCGCTGAGCGCAACCACATCCCAGCCATCACGCTGACCCCCGATGCGATGAAGATGATGGAAAACTATCGTTGGGACGGCAACGTGCGCCAGCTGAAGAACATCACCGAGCAGATCTCCATCATGGAGACCGAGCGCACCATAACGGCAGAGACCTTGGCCAAATACCTGCCCAACCGCGTACAAAGCAACCTGCCTATACTTTTGCCGCGCGAGGACACTCCAGAAGGCATCTCGGAACGCGACCTAATCTACCGCTTCCTAATCGACATGAAAAAAGACATCGCTGAGCTGCGCAACCAAGTCAATAACATGAGCGCTGGCCGTCCGATGGAGCAAAACTACGTGCAAGCTACACCTGTGACTCAGATTGGTGACACCGTAGTGACCCGCGTGAGCCAAAACGAGCCTGAGGACAACGAACAAGAGTTTGCCGAATTTGTCCCAGCTGAAGAGACTTACGGGATTGCTTCGACAGGCTCAGCGTCCCATATGACCGAGACGCTTTCTCTTGAACATCACGAAAAAGAGATGATTATCAAGGCGTTGGAAGCCCATCGGGGCAAGCGCAAAGACGCCGCTAAAGCCTTAGGCATCAGCGAACGCACCTTGTACAGAAAAATCAACGAATACGGCATCAACCTATGAGGATTAAGGCAAAAATAGCGGTATTAGCGTTGACTTTGGCACTTCTTTGCCAAGGCTGCGGCATCTATTCCTTCTCGGGCGCGTCAATACCTGCCGAGGCCAAGACCATCTCGGTGGACTACTTCCCTAACCACGCCCAATTAGTTAATCCGCTGTTAAGCGACAACCTCACTACCGCCTTGCGCGATGCCATGAATAGCCAGACCTCCCTGGATATGGTGGAAACAGGTGGTGACTTGGCCTTTGAAGGCGAGATCACCGATTACAAGACCACGCCCGTTGCCATCACTGGACAAACTGCTGCCATGAACCGACTCACTATCACGGTGAAAGTCAGGTTCAGCAACCGCATCGACGACACGAAAGACTTCGAACAGAGCTTCTCGCGCTACGAGGACTACCCCAGCGACCAAGACCTGAACTCGGTGCAGGAGTCACTCACCACGACGATAGTTGACCAACTCGTGGAAGATATATTTAATAAGGCATTGGTGAACTGGTAATTATTAATGCGGAATGAAGAATGCGGAATGAAGAATAACTAAACAACTCTCAACTCTAAACATACAACTGACTCTAAACTCTCAACTAAAAAGATGGACAGCAAGCAAATCATAGGATACATGAGGATGCCAGAGCGGCTGAAAGGCGAGACTGTGAAAGAGGTGGAGCAGCTCGTGGCAGACTATCCTTATTTCGCCATCGGGCAAGCCTTGCTGACCATCGCCTACCAGAACACGGGCGACGAGCGCTATGACAACCAGTTGAAACATACAGCGGCCCTTATGCCCAACCGCGACAAATTGAGGCTGTTTACTCTCATTGCCAAGCATCGTTGGGAGAGTGAACCCTACATCCCCACCCTGCCTGATGAATTTGTTCCCACCACGCCTGAAACCGATGTGCCAAGTGACAATGTCTTCTCCAACATCGAGCCCATCAAGGCCAAAGAAGAGCAAAACACGGGCATCATCCGCGAGAAAGTGTTCATCATCCCCGAAATCGACCTCAGTGGTAGCCACGAAGAACTCTCTGCCGAGATGGCCTTGCTTGAAGAAAAGCGCAAATCGCTCGACGAGCTGAAAGCTATCATTGCCAACCGCCTAAAAGAACTCGAGGCGGAGAAGCAACGCAAGGAAACGGAGGAGCCCAAACCCAAGAAACTGTCACGCAAAGAACTGATAGACAAATTCATACTTGAGAACCCCAGCATCTCCAGACCCAAGGCTGAGTTCTACAACCCCATCTCGGTGGCACAAAACAGTATCATCGACCAGGAGAACATCGTCAGTGAAACTTTGGGCAAAATATACGAAAAGCAAGGGTATATCGAGAAGGCAATTTCAATTTATGAAAAATTATGCTTGAAATATCCAGAAAAAAGTAGTTATTTTGCAGCCCAAATTGAAAGGCTCAAGAAAGTTAATCATTAAATCTATAAAAATGTACACAGTAGTAGTAATTTTAATCCTGATTGTCAGCGTGTTATTAGGATTGATTGTTCTGGTTCAGAACTCAAAAGGTGGTGGTTTAGTCTCCAATTTCGGAGGTGCCAATCAGATGATGGGCGTTCGTCAGACGACCGATTTCCTCGAAAAAGCCACATGGACGATAGGCGGCATCCTGGTGGTGCTCTGCCTCATCTCGAGCATTACCCTTCCCAAAAACTCCAAAGAAGGCGCTCCCAAGAGCGAGCTCGAGAGCGTGATTGCTCCCCTTCCGGAGGTGGAAACTCCTGCAGCCACAACGACTATGCCTGCTTCCAGCGAGTCTGCTCCTTCTGAAGCCACAGAGGCTCCGGCTGATGCATCATCGGTTGAATAATTCAGACAATCGGACAAATGATAAAACGAGGATGACTAGTCATCCTCGTTTTTTTTATAATGAATTATTGTTTTTTCGGCTGCCGTAATACGACAGCCCTACAGCCCAACGGGATAATTTTATCCCAGAGACTGTAGGGCTGTCACACCGTGGCAGCAGGTCACACCGTGGCAGCCGCAGGTCATCCGTATTATCCATAATCACAATCAAATGCACATGATTCGGCATCACCACAAATTCCGGAATAAACACATTATCATTGATGGTTTCGATTTTTTCAACACATTGCCATGTCCATTCCCCGATTTCCGAAAATTCCATCCTGCCATCAACCACGTCGCCAAAATACAAATCATGATTTTTGGTGCATATCGTGATGAAATAATTCGCACCATTGTAATCGTGCCATGTCGCGCGTGGCGATTTCCGTTGTGGCAAATTGTACGGCATTGACATTCAATTATTCCGCAAAGATATGGAATAAATCCAAAAACGGAACATTTTGGCGGAAACAATAACGCGGCTGCCGTGGTACGACAGCCCTACAATCCAACGGCACAGTTTCACCCTAGGCTGTAGGGCTGTCACACCATGGCAATCATAAACAATTTTTCAAAAAAATGTATTTTCGCGTGTGATTTTTTCCACCATGTTGCGATAAATAGGGAAAATCAACTTTGAAGGTATGACCAACGAACAACAATTTCTTGAACTCCTCAACGAAAACAGGCAACGCATCGGCAGTATCTGTCGTTACTATGCTTCGATGGACACCTGCCTCTCCGCTGAGGACTTGTTCCAAGAAATCTCGCTCAATCTCTGGAGAAGCTATCCGAAATTCGTCAAACGTCCCGACTGCCAACTCTCCACTTGGGTGTATCGCGTTGCACTGAACGTGTGCATCTCGCAAAGCAGAAAGAAAGACAACCAAACGCACCAACCTATCAATGAAGAGGTTACAGGTTTGTCGGAAAACACGACAGAACAAGAGCAGGTGCAACAGTTGTACCAACTCATCCAGAAACTAAACCAAGAGGAACAAGCCTTGATTTACCTCTACTTGGACGACAAATCCCACAAGGAAATCGCCGACATCATGGGCATCTCCGTCAGCAACGTGGGCACCAAAATACAACGCATCAAACTAAAACTAAAACAATTAAGCAATGAATGACATGGATCTGACCTTATTAAAACAAGACATCAAAGCCGAAATGGGTTCTGATTTCTCCATCAGCCTTCCCAAAAAATCGTGGCTGAAGCAACACCGAAACGGCATCTCAGGCATCATCTGCCTCGCCGTGGCCGTCCTCCTCCCCACCCTTCTGGTCTTGCAAATGAAACAGATTGCCCTAACGCCTTACAACCTTGGCGTCATCACATTCACCGTGGTCTTGGCATGGTACTGCTTGGTGAAAGGCATCTTCACGCTGCTCTTCCAAGCCAAGGAAACCGAGTTTGGCACCAGCGTACACCAATACCTGATTACCAACGCCTATAACCGGCTGTATTTCGTCTACGAAAGAATGGTTTGGCTGTGGTTCCTGGCACCTGTCCTGTTGGCCACCTTCCCCTCATTCCTCGGATTGTACGACAGCATAACATATTGGATTATCGCTTCCATCGTCTATCTCGTGGCATTGGTCTCGTTCAGCCGCCCGCTTTGGCGCAAAATGAAGCAACTCAAAAAAGAAATCCATCAATTAAACAAATAACCATCAAATACTTACGACCATGAAAAAGCAAGAAGGAATCTATCAACTGGCCATTGGCCTCATCGGGGTGGTGTTTTGCCTCGTATTACAAAAATGGGCTTACCTGCCCCTCATCCTCATGGGTGTCATCTCCGTCGTCATGATTCGCCGCGACAAACCCGTGGAATTCACCGAAGCCGCACGGCTACGCTTCCGCAAACTGAACATCATCAGCCTGATTTGTTGGGTTGTGTTCGCCCTGCTCGGTTTCATCTTACTCCGCAGCAAGCCCATCGGCGCCGAAGGACAATGGTTCCTGCTGTCCGCCTACCTGTTCTTGGTGGTACATGGGGTACTGGTGATGCTGCCGGCGAAAGAATGATAGAATAACATACAGCAAAAAAACAGCGCACCCGAAAGGATGCGCTGTTTTCATTAGCAGTGGAAAGGATTATTTCCCTTCGCTCAGCTTCTTGTAGCCTTCGTAGCGGAGCTTGGCGAACTGCTCGGTCTTGGCGAACAGCTCCTTGGCCTCCTCGGGGAAGGTCTTCACAAGCGAGTTGTAACGCACCTCGCCCATGATGAAGCCTTGGAACTTGCTCCAGTCGGGTTCCTTCGAATCCAGGTGGAAGCCGTTCTTGCCTTCTTCTTCCTCGGCGGGGTTAAAGCGCCACAGGTGCCAGTAACCGCAGTCAACGGCGAGCTTCTCTTCGAGCTGGGAGTGACCCATGCCGATCTTGATGCCGTGATTGATGCAAGGTGCATAGCAGATCACCAGTGACGGGCCCGGATAAGCCTCAGCTTCCTTGATGGCCTTGAAATACTGTGCTTGCGAAGCACCCATAGCCACCTGAGCCACATAGACGTAGCCGTAGCTCTTGGCAATCATGCCGAGGTCTTTCTTACGGACCTTCTTACCGGAGGCAGCAAACTTGGCCACAGCACCGGCAGGCGTAGCCTTACTAGACTGACCGCCCGTGTTGGAGTACACCTCGGTGTCGAGGACGAGGACGTTGACGTCTTCGCCGCTGGCCAACACATGGTCGAGGCCACCGAAACCGATGTCGTAAGCCCAACCGTCACCACCGAAGATCCACTGGCTCTTCTTGACCAGATGATCCTTCAGGTCGATGATTTGCTTGCAGTAGTCGCAGCCGCACTTCTCGCAGGCCTTCAGGATCTGAGGTGCCAGCTCGGCGGTCTTCAC
>Ga0265298_10004809_pt1 | contig 17142 bp, 16 predicted proteins | sample AusTroGonzalo_MG_3_FD_193486 | JGI IMG/M metagenome (GOLD analysis project Ga0265298, IMG submission 193486) | Bovine rumen microbial communities from tropical cattle in Woodstock, Queensland, Australia - Gonzalo_01 | ecosystem: Host-associated > Mammals > Digestive system > Stomach > Rumen ... | reverse complement strand
AGGCCCGTAGGCGCCCAATCACCGCCCGCCCACATGGCCGGGTTGATACCGTTCTGCATGTAGTTGTCGTTGTATTCCTTCTGGTATTGTGCCTTCAGCGAGTCATCAGGGATGGCGTCAATGAGGCCGGTGCCGTAGATGCCGATGGTGGACTCAAGGCGCACCACCACATCGCTGTAGGGGATGTCGTTACCGCCTACCTGCAGCGGGACGTAATAAGCTTCTTCCGGGATGTACACCTCGGGATAAGAGAGGTTGTAGGTCTCACCGTCAGGGAACTGGTTGCCCCATTCGTCAACGTAGCTGAGCCAGTTGATTTGGATCTGGGTCTCGTCGATGGGTGCCTTGAAAGGTGCAACAGCCTTGGTTTGCGGCATACCCGTCAGGGAGCTGAGGTAGGTGTCGTTGCGGTCGGTGACGACGAGCAGGTAGCCGTTGCCCCAGTCGTCGGCACGGTAGCGGTTCATCTTCATGCCATGGCCGTAGCCAGGATGGCAGGCGATGCAGCTGCTGCGGATGTAGAGCGGCCCTAAGCCTTTGAAAGGCTCGTTGCTCTGTGTGTAGGTACGTTCAAAAAAGGCCTCGCCGTATTTGAAGGCTCGGGTCAAGCCAGCCTGCTCGGTGGCAGGGGAGGGGTCCTCGTAGGCCGTAGCCGAAGAGTTGAAAGTGGTACCCAATTCACCGCCGGCATAGGTGTCTTCGGTGATGACCTCCGGGATGGGCTCGTCGGGCTTGCAGGCAAACATGAACATAAGGCCTGCAATGGCAAGAATGCTTAATTGTTTGTAGTTCATCATGGTATTTGTGTTTTACTTGTTGTCGATCTTTGCAAATTCAGCTTTCACTTCGGACATCACGTCAGAGAGCTCTTGGCAGGCTTCCATGGCTTCGCCGGCAGAGGCGTCAGCGTAGTTTTGCACGAAAGGAGCAGCCATGTTATTGATGGCATTCAGGGCCTTCTCGATGGCGTTGACAGCCTTGTTGTCAAGCTCCTTGTTGTTGTCCTTAATGTAGGTGTGCAACGACATGGATTCCTCTCTCTGGCCTTCCATACCACCCATGTAGGCGTTCTTGACGCTTGTCATGTTGTCGTAGAAGTCCTTGATGGACTTTTGGCTGTAAGGTGACTCCACATAGGTCACGTCCTCACCGGTGTGAGGTTTGCCGATCTTAGAGGTACCCACCTCGTCGGCGATGTCGATGCAGCCGTCGGCAATGGCTTCGAGGGCGTTGGTGAAGGTGGCGTAGGTGCTACCAGCTTGTCCGCTGTACAGCATGTTGTCGCCATAGGTGTTGTCGCCGCCGTTGACGGTGGTGTTGAGCTCCAACTCTTCCATCAGGTCCTTGTGGGCTTGAGGAGCGTCGGCGTTCCAGCTCACTTCGAGTTGGAAGCAACGATTGCGCAGGTCGCGCGACACGGCCACCACGTAGGTGAGCATGTCTTCGTTGATTTCGTTCACATTACGGGGCTGACCGTCACGGAAGAGGATGTACTCGATGCCGTGGAAGCCGAGCAGGGCGTTGCCAAGCTGTTCACCAGCCACTGAGCCGTCTTCGTCGTTGTCCAGCTGGGCAATCATGTTGGGACTTGACATCAGGCGGTTGAAGGCGTCTTCATCCAAGGGCCATGAATCGATGTGCGGGTCGATGCCGAAGTCGGAGGCGGCGCCAAAGAGGAAGGCCTCGCTCATCTCCCACCAATGGCGGGCTTCGATGAAGGTCGCAGTGGCGGCGTTCACGTTGGCTTGGGTCTTGTTGTCTTTCAAGGCTTCAAGGTTCTCGACAAGCTTGTCGGCCTCTTCGGCCAGATTGGCGTAGGTGGGGTACACTGTGTGGTTGAGGTACTGTTTCACGATGGCCTCTTTGGTGGCCTTGTTGGCTTCTTCGCCGTTCTCTTGGGGATCTTTGTTGCAGGAGCTGATGCCCACTGTCATCAGGATGGATGCAGCGATGAGGGCTGCTGATTTGATTAATCTTTTCATTTTTATTGGTGTTTTAATGTGTTATTTCGTGAAAAAACCGCTATACGCCACGCCCAGCGAGAACATCGGTTCGTCGTTGTATTGCTCTTTCAGGAAACGCTTGGCGTATTCTGCCTTGACGACGACTTGCGGAATGGGGTAATAGTTCACACCGAGTGTCATCACATGGCGGTCGGTCCATTGATAGTCGGTGAGGGCATTGGACGTGGGAATATAGGTGTCGTAATAGTCGTAACGGCTAAAGAGGTAGAGCTTTTGGTCGCCAGTGTTTTTCATTGGATGCATGATGTCGTAGGCAATCTCGCCACCATAGGTGATGGCGGCCTCACCGACCAAGGAGCGCGGATAGGGCGAGAAACTCTGGTGGTTTTGGTTTTTGTTCCATGACGAGATGAGGTTGGCGTCGCCGAGGTGACCGTAGTCGAAGTTGCCGCGCACCACGAGGCCGTGGGCCTTGTAGTCGAACTCGGCCGTGCCGATGATGACGGTGCCTTTCACATCTTTGTATTGGCTTGTTTCGCTGAACTCGTTGGTGACGATGTCATTATTAAAGGTGTTGCCGACATAGCCGCTCACGCCCCAGTGAAAGTTGGGAATGCTGTAGTTGTCGATACGCAAGGCACCTGCCAAGTGGTTGGCCACGCGGAACTCATAGCCCGAGGCCGAGCCATTCTTCACCCAGTTGGCGTTGTTGAACATATTGGAGTTGAGGGCTGGCACCACAATGGCTTCATAGCGCCAGTCGCCGAGCTTTCCCCAGAGGCTGATGCCCGTCTCGTGCCAAGTGCAGGGCAGGATGTTGAACTCGCCCTCGGGACGGTAGCAGGTGAAGAACTGCGTGGGCAGGTGGGCGTTGTTGGTCTGTCCGACAGGCACCACGATGTGGCCCATGCGGACGTTGAATCCCTTGCCAAATGACTTCTGGAGCCAGAACTGCTCGAGGGCGACTTCACCGCCACGCTCGATCTCGTGTTCGAACTCACCCGTCTCTTCTGCTTCAATCTCCACGGCCACTTCACTGCCGCCATGCTCAAACTCAATCTCCGTGCCCATACTCCAGCCTTTGCCAAAGTCATAGCCCAGGTTGATGACCACGTGAGGCAAGTCAACACGGCCATGGCCTTTGGCGTCTTTGTAACGCTCGGCATGGGAATAACGGAACATGTTGTCGCTGTAGAAATTACGCGTATAGACGGCTTCGCCATAGCCGCCGATGGTCAGGCGCGGTTTCGTCGAGATGGAATCTTGAGCTTGCAGGGTGCCGACACTCAGTGTCAAGCCCAATGCAAGGCATTTTGCAATCGTAATCAGTTTCATAGTGAACGTTTTTATTCAATTACGCTTGCAAAATTCCCTCTTTTGTCCTCGCAGTCCAATCCCCATAATTGGGTATTTTGGACTTTGAATCTCATCAATAATGAGGATAAAAAATCCGTGCGGATTGGTTCCAATCCGCACGGATAACTATTTCTGATTATAGGTTATAAGAGCAATTACTTGCCTAGGTCGAGCGTGCAGTTGCCTTTGGCGTCGATGAAACCATACTTTCCATCACGCATCACGACGGCGAGGCCTTCGCTCAAGTCTTCTGCGGTGTCGAACTGGCATGGAAACACCTCATTGCCTTCACGGTCGATGAAGCCATATTTATCCGTGTCTTTGTCCCAGATACGGGCAAGACCATCGTGGAAGTCGTGGCAGGGCTCTTGGTAATACATTTCCATCTCGTCCTCGTAGGCGGCTTCATAGCGGAAGGGGATGATGACTTTGCCTGTCTTGTCGATGTAGCCGAACTTGCCGTCCTTATTGCACACCCAAGCCAGCCCTTCGCTGAAGGTGGGACAGAGCGGGCACTCTCCGCATTCAATATCTTCTTCGAGGACAAGGGTTTTATAGTCACCAGTCAGTTCAAACTTGCCTTCGCGGTTGATAAATCCGCACGAGTTTTCGGTTTCGGCCCAGCAGAGACCGTCAACAAAATAGCCTGCATATTTGAAGTTGAAGGGAATGACTTCGGAGCCTGTCTTGTCAACAAAACCGATACGACACACAAAATCATCGTTATCTGATGTGCATCTGCTGACCGCAGCCAGGCCATCACTGAAGTCTTCTGCCTCGCCTTCGCATTCAAAGACTTTATTTCCTGTCTTGTCGATGAAAGTGCTTTTTTGGGATCTGTAATCATACCATTTACGGAGGCCTTCGCTAAAGTTTGTGGATATGGGGCCGTTGCACATGTCCATGTCGAGTTCGGCAGGGATGACCACCTTTCCTGTCTTGTCGATGTAGCCTTCCTTTTCAGCGTCGGAATTGAGAATGGCCATCAGTCCATCATGGAATCCATCGTGGAATCCTGGACGGTATGGACTGCCAAAAGAAGCTATTTCATTGCCTTGCTTGTCAATGAGGCACCAGTCCTCGCTGGATTTGTAAACAACGGCTATGCCTTCGTTGAAGTTTGGGCCGATGTAGTAGTATTGACAGGGGATGACTTCGTTGCCCTTCTTGTCGATGAAGCCATAGAGATGGGTTTCCTTGTCGCAGACGACAGCTAGGCCTTCACTAAAATTAGATACCGCATTGTATTTGGGCATCACCTTTGCCAATGCTTCCATGTCTGACTGCGTCGCTTCGGTTAGCTCTGCTGGCTTTTGTTCGTTTTGTCCAACGACTTGTTGGCCACTCGTGTTTTGGTCGCAGGCTGTGCCTGTTGCGGTGATCAGCAGTGCCATCGCCAGCGACATTGTCCATCTGGAAATGTTCTTTCTATTCATGGTTTTGGAGTTTTGGGGTTAAACAATGTGCAAAGATAGCGTTTTTGTATTATCCTAGCCAATCAATCTCTTTTTTCTTTGCAGTGCATTGCTCGGACCAGGCGTAGTTTTAAAGTATTGTTTTTTTCATTCGACTATCATTTTGCCGAAGAAGCCCTCGTCTGTTAGTCTCAGTCCTTCTTGTTTCTCTTCTTCATCGCGTAGGCTGCGCCAAAGCCGATGAGCAACAGAGCGCCGCCACCGAGCGGAATTTCTGGGTCTGGTGGATAATCTGTCCAACCATCTGGATCTGAATTCCAGTTGCCATAGCTGGCGTGGCCAGGGAAAAACAAGAAACCATCGTCCGACCATCCCCTCATTTGTTGTTCTGGAGTACTGCCACGTTGGAAAATGCCACCTTTTCCATAATAATGGTTGTAGTAGTCTTGAGCATAAGTGTCCATCACGAAACTTATCAATATTATTGTTGTTAAAATTAGCTTTTTCATATTTTGTGTGTTTTATTCGTTAAAAATCCAAATACTTATTCAAACACAATCTTCTGCGTTTCACATCGTTGCCGTTGCTGAGGCGCACCACATACACGCCTGCGCTCAGGTTGAGGCTCTTGCTGTGGCAGCCTTGGATGCTCTCGCTACTCAGGATGCGACCAGTGAGGTCCATCACTTGCAAGGTGGCTTTGCCGCTGTTGTTGCTGACAGTGCCAGCGTTTTCCAATGTGGTGACATTATCATCGTCCTTGCTGATGCTGTAGACTTGGGTGCCTTGCAACGTGTTGCCGAAGGCGGTGATGTAGTAGCTGTTGTTGATGGTATAGCTGTTGTAAGGGCGCACGAAGGTGCAACTTTGGGTGCCGCTGATGGTGCTCATGTCGGCGGCAAGCAGGCAGTTGGTAATGGTAATGGCGACGGACGAGTCGTTCCAGCCCACAAAGAGCCGATGGCTGGAGGCGGGAGGCTACCTGCGCAATGGCATTACCGTGCAGCAAGCCGCCGACGAGATGCACGTGCCGCGTTACCAGCTGACGGCTTGGCTCAAGACCACCGAACACGAACAGTTCAGCCATTGGCTCACCCAGCTGCGCATCGAGGAGGCCAAACGCCAGATGCTGGCTCATCCCGAATGGTCAAACGACACCATCGCCGAGCATTGCGGCTTCGGCTCGCGCAGCTACTTCTAGACGGTGTTCCGCAAACAGACGGGACAGACCCCCTCGTCGTTTCTGGAAAATACCTGTGTGGAAAAGTCTGATAAGTAACAAACACCAATCAAGTATTTGCACTGTGTTTTTGCTTGTTAATGATGTTAAAAAGAAGCCGCAAAAGTACGGAATTATTCATTATGAGTGATGAATTGAAAAAAAACCGTCGCAAAGGCACAAACCCTTGAAATTAGGGGTGCTGCACAGCTAAAGGCGTATCTTTCTGCGAGAGATAAAACATGTAAAGGATGGCGGGCTTGTTGCCTCGGTTTTCGCCGTGGTGGACGGTCCCGACCATCTCAACGACGGCTTCACCCTCGTGGACGACATTCTCAGTCCCGTCTTCAGTGATGATGGTCAGCTCTCCCTGCACTAATACGCCATAGTTCATCACATCATGGTGATGCCATCCGAGTTTCTGGCCAGCGGGGAACACATACTTCATGGCGACTAATTCGGGACGGCCTTGCGGGTAGTCAGGCAGTTCAGCGCCATCCCAACTCTGCGAGGTGCGGATGAGTTCCGTGGTTTCTACTTGTTCCATCTTTACATCATCTTACCGTAACCCTCGTGGTCTCAACGCCCTTCGCCGTTTCCACCTTGATCAGATATATGCCGGCGCTATGATTGCTGAAGTCATATTCAAAGGCATCGCCTTCAGCGGAACCTACAAAGACTTTTTCACCAAGGATATTGAAAATAGTGATGTTTTGGATGTTTTCGGCCTCGATTCTTACCTTGCCGTAGGTCGGATTAGGATAAACCGCTGAAACAACTGGCTCTAATTCCGCAATCGCAGTGCAATCTTCAACGAACTCATAGAAACCAACCATTCCGTATGGGTCGTACCAAGCGGAGTTCTGATAGATTGCAATGCATCCACAAGGAACGGTAAGCGTTTGGACGCCAAATTCAGCGAACACCATGCCTCCCAAGTCAGTTCCAAGAGTAGGAGGGGCGGTGGCCAATGAAACCGCCTCAGCAATGTGGGAGCACTTCCTGAAGGCCCAGTCGCCGATGTAAGAAACGGATTCGCCTATGATCAGTTTTCCATTTAGTCCTTCGCACTGGAAAAACGCGCTCTCACCGATGTGGGTCACTGAATTCGGGATCACCAAATCACCCGTTATATCAAAGCATGTGGCAAAAGCGTTGTTACCAATGGAAACTACCGAACCCGGTATTTCAATCGATGTCATTCCCCTGATGCCCTTGAATGCGTTGTTGCCGATGGCAGTGACGGTATTTGGAATAACTGTATTCTTGCAGCCTGTGGTCAGCTCGTTCGTGCTAGTCTCGATGATGGCGTTGCAATCGTCTCTGGAGTCATAAGTGGGGTTTTCAGGGTCGACTACCATGCCTTCGAAGTTGCAATACACGAAAGCGTCTTCGCCAATGGACGCCACATTGCTCGGGATGTTCAGCACGCCGGTCAAACTGTCGCATGAATTAAATGCCCAGGCACCGATAGTTGAAACGGAGTTTCCTAAAATCAAGTCCCCATTAAAACCATAGCATGTGAAGAATGCGCTCGGCTCAATGGTCACCACTGAATTAGGAATCACCAAATCGCCAGTGAAACCCGAGCAATAGGCGAATGCGCCTTCCTCGATGGTGGTCACTGAATTCGGGATAGTCAAGCTAGTCAGATAGAAACAATACATAAATGCAGTGTTGCCGATGACGGTTACGGCATAGTCATGGCCCTCGTAACTCACCGATTCAGGAATGTTCAATGGCCCTTGCGCATTGTAACCGTCAACATGGCCAATAACCGTTACGGATACATTGTCGTCATTCACACGATAGATCAAATCCCCGACCGTGAACTCTGACGGATTGGAGCTGTAAGTCATAAACAAACAAGTAGGATCATAGCTAGTGCCACCATCATGAAGTGCGCCCAACATGGAGTAAGTTCCGGTATTGGGGTCAAGTTGATACAAATTGCCATAATGGACGCCAAACAATTCGCCCGTTAGCATGTCGAAAGCCATTTTTATCGGCAAATCGATAGAGTTGATGGTGGTCAATTGTGCATTGGAAAGATTCAATGAACCAAACTCGCCCCAAGAACTGATCATATAAGCGTTGCCCTCCATGTCGATAGCCAAATTAAAGCCATCGTGTTCTATCACGCCACGGTCTTGTATGTTGCTGGGATTGGCTGGATCGAAGCATTTCAGGTGCTCTTCTATAATAAGATAAATCAATCCGTCGGCAGGATTGTAGGCCATATCGTTGATGTATGGAACGTCTGCAACCATCACTTCAGGTGCTTCGATATGATTATTGGTGGCATCAAAGCTTGACCTGCAGATGTTATAGCCGCCGTCATTATTGACACTCCAGACATAGCCATCGGCAAAGGTGGCTGTCGATACGGCAGAAAGTTGGTCCGAGGCAATGGATACCGACCCTAATTGCATGGTAAAGGAGATATACTTGTATTCTGCCGGGCTGGGAGGTAAAATATATCCAAACCAGTTGGCGGTTGATGAGGCTCCTTGAGCCTTGGCGAAGCCTGCGAATGCGAGTAACAATAAAACGAGATAAAATGTCTTTTTCATCTTGATTAAGATTAGTTTTGAGGCCGCAAAGATACAATATTGTACCATTGCAGCAACAAGACATTACAAAATCTAAAAGTTGCTGGCGCAGATAAGAACTCCGTTCGTGTTGTATGGCGTTTATTCCGATTTCACAATCCGATAATGAGGGTTATAGGCATTTCTGAACGCCTCGCTATGCCTAACGGCATGCTTGTCTTCAGTAGCCAATCGGAGTTCCGCTTGCAGCGACTCGTCAGCCCACTCGGGACAAACCTGTAAGGCGATGCTTTCAATCTTCTGCCATTCTTCTGCCCACGATTCGCCAAAAGCATTGTCCTTGCTCGCTGCTTCAAAGAATAGGGCAAGCAATTGCTCTTCGGTCAGCTCGCCGTCGACAATGCAGGCAAGATTGACGCGCATGAATCGATGCCTGAAACCAGTAGGCTCTCTCTTAGGCATCAAGATCATGTCGGTGTTGCGGCACTCTTCGAGTTCTTTCTGAAGATATTGTCGCGCCGAGGCCGTGTCGTTCACAAGGTGCTCGGCACCGAAATAGTCTTGATAGCAAGTCTTGTAAACATCCTGCAGCGTGGCCATTGGGTATTGCTCATGAATCTCTACGCACATCTGACGGATTGCTTTGTCCTCGTTGTTTGAGGGAATCGCCGCGATTCCTCCAGCGACCAACGCCGCAGGAATGCCCAAAAGCATCCCGATGAGTGCCCCTTTGATGTGGAACCCATAGTCGTGATAGGCTTTAGTCATGTCTTCCGTGCCAGGAATGACGAAATGCTTGTCATGGCAAAACCAAAGGCAGTCAAGCACCAAAGCATCGAACCAGTTCACCACCACCCAGAGGGCGTATGCCGTCAGCGCGCCGCACAGAAAGGTCGTGCATCTGTTGACATATCTGACCAATAAGCCCAGCAACACACCGAAAATAATCATGGCGACAATCTTCTTGACATAAAACCCCACGCCTCCAGGACGGTTGCTTGCGTCTACCAAGCCCAGTTGGTCGCACCGCTCAATGATGGCGGGAGGGTAGTTGAAGATGCTCTTGATGGGGTTTCTCGACATCAAGAACACAAACAGCGTGAACAAAGCGCACGCTACGAGTGATTCTATGAGGAATGTCATATCTTTTTAGTTTTCAGATAACAACTCAACTTGCATAGCCATCCAAAGACGATGGTATTCGCCATCCTCTTCAAACAGCTTCTTCTGCAAGTGCGAGCACATGTTAGTCGTGTTTACAATTATGCTCGTGCACATATTTCCTTTGGTTCATAATGGCTGCAAAGGTACGCTTTTTCATCGCATGTTCAGCAAGTCGCATGGCGATGGGGGAGGGAAGCATGATTGTGAGCATAGTTAGGCGACAAAAAACTCAAATACAGAAACATAAAACCGCCGCAAAGGATAAGCCCTTGCAGCGGTATTCATGGTTATAGCCGTGAATGAACAGGTTACTTGTCGATGTTCACGATATGATACTTGCGGGTGCCCAAGCCGATGGCCTCGGCATGCTCGATGGTGTGGGTACCGTGTTGCTTGTCGATGCGGTTCAATAGGTCGGTGGGGTCGTTCTTGGCGGTCACCTCTTGGCTGTTGATGATATCGACGCAGGCCTGGTCGAGGGCGACGGGATCGGTGGAAGCGAGGATGCCATAGTCTTCCAGTTTCACAGGAGCGGGATGATCCACACAGTCGCAGTCGATGCTCATGTTGTTCATCACGCTGATGTAGATGATGCCCTGCTTCTTGTTGAAGTAGTTGGCTATAGCTTGTGCTGCAGCGGCCATGCTTTCGAGGAAGCCGTCCTGGTCGCCGATGTACTCAGGAGTCCAGAGTTTTGCCATGTCGAGTTTCTCCATCTTGCCGGCGGAGTGGATGTAGGCTTTGCCGTTCCGGCTGGCGCAACCGATGCTGAGGTTCTTCAACGCGCCACCATAGCCGCCCATGGGATGGCCCTTGAAGTGGTTCAGCGCAATCATGAAGTCGTAGTTGGCCATGTGGCCGCCCACGATGTCGTACTTGATGTGACGTTGGTCTTTCACAGGGATGCGCATCTCGTCGTATTCATCCATGATGTCGACAGGGAAATAATCGGTGAAGCCGTGCCTGCGGATCACTTCCCAGTGGACGGCTGAGTTGTTGCGCTCGTCCTTCTCGTCGCCGGGGCCGTTGCCGTAGGCGGTGTTACACTCCACAATGGTGCCGTCCACCTCGTGCACCAGGTTCTTGATGAGTTCCGGCTTCAGGTAGTTAGGGTTGCTACCTTCGCCCGTCGAAATCTTCACGGCCACGCGGCCTGTGGCCTCCACGCCGAGCGCCTTGTAAATTCGTACCAGTGATTCAGGTGTGATTTCTCTGGTCAGATAGACCGTTGCGCCTTCTTGTTGGGTGGCCGGTTCGTTTTTGGTAACTGCTTCATTGTTCTTTGATGTGCAGCCACATGCCATTATTAAGGTTGTCATAAGAATAAGTGTTAGTTTTTTCATTGCGATGCAAATTGAATAATTCCTGCAAATATACAAAAACACTAATTCATCAGCCTACTCTCGCCCCAAGTGTACTGAGGATAAGCCTTCTTGAGGTCGTTGGCAGAGCCTTCCACGCCGCTGCCGCCGCTGGTGGCGAATACGTTGAGGGTCTTGCCGCTGAGGTCATGGGTCTCGATGAAGGTGTTGATGATGGTGGGGGCAGTGTACCACCACACGGGAAAGCCAATCCATACGATGTCGTAGTCGGCGATGTTCTCGCAACGCCCCTTGATGGCGGGACGCGAGGTCTTGTCGTTCATCTCAATAGTCGAGCGTGAGGTTTTGTCGCGCCAGTTGAGGTCGGCAGCGGTATAGAGCTGTTCAGGGGTGATTTCGTAGAGGTCGGCATTGAACTCTTTTGCCAACTTTTGTGCTGCGGCCTTGGTGGTGCCGGTGGCCGAGAAGTAAACTACTAAGGTCTTTTTCATATTGTTGTTCTCCTTTGTTTGCGTGTTCTGATTCTTGTTTTGTGCGCATGCACCGAGGCTCAACGTCAGCAGTGCCGCCATGATTATTGTGAGTTTTTTCATTGTTCTTTTTGTTTTTATTTCAACATTGCTTCAATCTCGGCCTCCATGTCCTTTGGCTCGGCCACGGGCGGGAAGCGCTTGATAGTGCTGCCGTCCTTGGAGATGAGGAACTTTGTGAAGTTCCAGCGGATCTCACCGTCCTTGCGACCTTCGGACTTGCTCAGGCTGTCGACGAGCTTCATCGTGGCCTTGTCTTTCAGGCCGTGGACTTCCTCGTCGGGCACTTGATTGCAGAGGTACACAAAGATGGGGTGGGCGTTCTCGCCGAAGACGTCAATCTTCTTCATCAGCGGGAAGGTCACGCCATGGTTGAGGCGGCAGAACTCGGCGATTTCCTCGTCGCTGCCGGGCTCTTGGTGCTTGAACTGGTCGCAAGGGAAGCCGAGGATGACCAGCCCCTGGTCTTGATACTTCTTGTAGAGGGCTTCCAAGCCGTCGTATTGTGGGGTGAAGCCGCACTTTGAGGCGGTGTTGACAATCATGAGGACTTTGCCCTTGTATTGGGCCATGTCCACCTCTTCGCCCTTGTTGTTGAGGGCCTTAAAGTCGTAAATCGTAGTCATTTTAGTTTTGTTTTGTGCACAACCTGCAAGGAGCAAAAACAGCCCTATAGTTATGCTGATGATACTTTTTTTCATTGTTTGGAGTATTTTGCAGCAAAGATACAAATACTTTTGGTTTTAATTTGATTGTAGTTGCGGTCGTGACACCAATAAACAGTTTTTTCAGTAACGTCGAAAACCATTGAGATGACAGTAGGACAGACCGTTTGAGACACTTCCTTAAGCACGTTGAAACAGTCTTTCACATCAAAGTCGTCAGTTGCCATGCTGAGCAGTTCCTCTGCCTTTTGATAGCGATCCAATCCCATCCATGGGTGCTTCAACGGATGCTGGACAAAAGGCGGAAAATTGGTCATGATTTTATACGCTGGTTTCTCGTAATACCTGAAACCATGTCCGGGAACAATATGCAGCACATTGCCGTTACTGTCTGACAATGAAGCCATGAATGTGAGTCCGGGAACGCTGCAAACCCTGTTATCATTGACAAAATCACGCACCTCCTGCAAGGTCTTTTTCATCATCAGCAGGTCGATATCTAATAGAATGATATTGGTGTCGTTACCAACGGGATCGCTGCGGTCGTTGTGTGGCCAGCAGGTGGGCATTCCAACGAAATCACCTCTGCGGTTGGCTCCAATCAGCGGCATCCAACCTTCAGTGGCATCGTTTATTTCAATGTAAACGCCATCGTCGGTGGGACGCACCCGGTATTCAAAATCCATGATGTCGAGATTCCATCCGACTATGGTCTTTTTCTTGTTTACAACTATGCTCGTGCACATTTTTCCTTTGGTTCATAATGACTGCAAAAGTACGCTTTTTCCTTTTAAGCGGAAGACAAAACCGCCGCAAAGGTCAAGAACCTCTGCGGCGGCAACTATTTATTCAATCGGGATTTGAATCACCGACAGCCATTTTCCAGGGTCGTCCTGATTCCAAGCACCATCAATGTAACAGGTGCGGGGATGATCAACGACTTTGTAGCCATGCTCGTCAATATAGCGGAAGGCCGCCATGTACGACTCGTAAAAACGCTCGTAGGGACCAACGTGTTTCATGCAAAGTGCCTTGGGCACGGCGAGCAGACGCTTGAACTGGATGATGGCGCTATCTTCGCCCATCTCTTCCACCTGTTCGCAATACTCAATGTCGATATCCGTCGGCTTGTACTCCTTGTCGTGCTCGATGGTAAAGCAGTAACCTGGTGGCGGACATTTACAGCCGAGCCTTTGCATCTCTGGTCCAATCTTGTTGACACACAGCGGACCGAGAGCGGCGTAATTAGGGATGACTTCACGGTGACTTGCCACGATGATTTCGGGCAGTTGTTGAATGCTGAATTTTTCCATTGTTGTGATTTGTTGGCGAGAGTCTCTCCATTCGAGCAGTTGGTCGCGGCGGGCAATCAGTTGCTTCAGTTGCCTTTCCGTTTCCTTGATCTTCTCGTCCATCTGCCGGATGTCGGGCGTGTGCGAATCATTTTCGAACAATTCCTTGATTTCATCCAGCGAGAACCCGAGCCGTTGCAGGTCGCGAATAGTTTGCAGCGTCTGCATCTGATTGATGCTGTAGTAGCGGTAGCCTGTCCACTCGTCCACCTCGTCAGGTAGGAGTAGCCCCTTCTGCTCGTAATGGCGCAAGGTCTTCACAGTCACTTGCATCATCTTGGAAAACTCTCCGATTTTTAACTTTGTTTTGTTACTCATCGTACGATATTTTTGCTTAAGCGGCTGCGAAGTTAAATCATGCCCCAAGGGACGAGTCAAGAGAAAAATTCAGTTTTTTTATCAACAAGGAGCCCCCAGCTATGCCCTTAAAAACAAACACCGCTACAAAGGTCACGAAAGCCCATTTTTCAGAAACTCTGCAAACGGGACGTGAATGATGCCCTCATACTTGCTGGAATCCAGGAATGGAGTCATCGAAATCACATATTTTGGATAATTGTCATTGATCTTCTGGAGGTTTCCGAATTCGCGCTCGAAGGTTGACTCCTCGGTGATGAGGTAGGAGGCCTGAACATAAATGGTGTCGTCGCCTTTTGTCCCAACGAAGTCGATCTCTGTCGCATACATCTGCCCGACGTTGACCTTGTAGCCCAGCCGAATGAGATGCTGATAGACCAGATTCTCCACAATCTTCTCGATGTCATTAGTCCGTCGTCCGCCTACAACGAAATTGCGTAGCCCAACATCGCCGAAATAGTACTTGTCGTTACTCTCTAGTAACTTCTTCCCGTGCAGATTGTATCGGGTGACATTATGCACAAGGAAAGCCTCGGTGATCGCTTTCAAATATTTCAGGATGAGGTTTTTGGAAACTTCATTCTTGTTTGAAGTCATATAGTTTTGGATGTTGGTAGCCGACAGCGGCTTGCCGATATTGTCGCCAACATATTTTATCAGATTCTCCAGGAAAGGCACATTCCGCACTTTTTTGCGGCGAACAATATCCTTCACAAGAATGGTGTTATAAACGCCTTGGAGATACTGTCTGACCACTTCGGGATCGTCCAGCCCCATGGGTCGTAGTCCAGGCAGTCCGCCATAGTTGATATATTTCCGCAGCGTGTCGTCGTTGTCCTCCAGTTGATGGAAAATCAAGAACTCCTCATAGCTTAGACCTTGGATGAAAATCTCCACATACCTGCCCGAAAGCAGCGTCGCTAAGTCGCTTGACAGTGTGTCCGAATTGCTGCCTGTGACGATAATGTCAATTTCAGGGCTGTCGTAATAATTCCTGAGCCCCCGTTCAAATTCCTCGATTTCCTGAACTTCATCGATAAGGATATATGTGTGCTTATTGGGCTTTCTTTGCTCATCAATATAAGCCACCAAATCCTTGTAATTCGCAATGAAGTCGAAGGCGGTCTTTTCCTTGTCAATGTAAATGACGTTGGCATCTTCAGCCTGTTTCCGTTGGACGAGTTCCTTCATGACATAACTTTTTCCGACGCGACGTTGACCAGTCAACACAATCAAGATGCCTTTTCCGAGCAACTTTTCTACCTTTGAGTAATAATTGGGTCTTGAAATCAGTTCCATATCGCAATGATTTTACCGTGCAAAAATAGTAAAATTTTGTTGATTATAATGAACAAAACGAAAATTATTTGAATTTTGTTCATTATGATGAACAGAATAAATTGCCGTCATGCAGAATGAACCTGAACTTCTGCTGATTGACCGCTGTCGGGGCAAGCAAAGCGGCCTTCCATATCTGTGATAATCTGAATGGTTTTACAGTTCCGTCACGAGCGCTTCCATCGGTTTGCGCTTGAAGTGCATCGGCGACGGGGCTGAGTTGGCTGAAGGATAGCCGAGCGGCAGCATCATGGCGGGAATCATGTTGGACGGCAGCTCGAGAGCCTGTTGTAAGGCACCTGCATCGAAGCCGCGGATCCAGATGGTGTGAACGCCCAGCTCTTCGGCGGCATACATCATCTGTGTGGCCACGATGGCGCAGTCCTGCTCGCCACTGTTGTAGTCGGGCAAAAGCGTCTCGCGCTGGTTGTGCCATGTGGAGTCGAGGTCGTAGCACACCAACACCACCACAGGAGCATTGTAAAGCGATGAGAATGATGCCAACTGTGCCTTTTGCAAGGCTTCTTTGCTCTTCAATAAATACAGGCGTTGGGGTTGCTTATTGGCCGCGGTGGGTGCCTGACGACCCGCCTCAAGGATACGGTCCAGTTTTTCCTGTTCCACCATCTTGGTGGAATCGAAGAAGCGTTCGGAATAACGCTGTTGGGTCAGTTCAAGGAAGTCCATGGTCTCTGTCTTTGGGTTAACATTCGGTTCGTTTTTCGTTTCGTTGCAGCAAGCGCACATCATAAGTGCGACGACTGCGAAGAGGAGTAGTTTTTTCATTTGGTCTCAATTTAAGCAACAAAGATACAAAAATCTCGAATACAGACAAATAAAAACCGCCGCAAAGGCCTGAGCCCTTGCGGTTTCAAAAGAAGGTCAGTTTTTAACCCATGTCATCCGTTCCCACACCCAGCGAGGTATCAGTCGCCATCCCATTACTAGAATGCGAAATTTCCAATCGAAAGTGTGTATGCGTTTTTCCCTGCTAATGGCCTTCATCACTTCGTCGGCGGCTTTCTCCTTGCTCAGCAGCATTGGGTATTTCTTGTCTGGATTAAGAATATCAGTGGCTACAAATCCCGGACGGATATCCGTAAATCGGACAGGTATCTTTTCCATGCGGGCAAGCTGCGAAAGAGCAGAAAGATAGGTCTGTTGCATCTTTTTGGTGGCGGAATATGCTGGAGCCGCGCCCATTCCTGCAGTTCCCGCAATGGACGTTACTACCGCAATGTGAGCCATTTTTTCCTTTGTGTATGTCTCTGGATGCTCCCTGACATAGTTCATGAAGTGGTCTACCAGCCGCACCATCCCCTCGCAGTTGGTTTGTATAGTACGGATTTCCTTGTCCAAATCCAGTTCCCTGTTCTGATAGCCGACCCCTGAGACATAAAAGAAAAGATTCGGTGCGCCCATTTCCTCCAATAAGGCATCCAGCACATGCGTGGCATCGGGACGGGTGACGTCCATGGTGGCGATGTGCACGGCCTCACCGAATTCGTTCCTGAACGCTTCTAGTGCCTCAGTGCGCCTTCCGGCAATGCCAATTTCCCAACCTTCCTTCACAAGACGAGCCGCGGTCTCACGGCCGATACCTGAAGTGGCTCCGATAATGATTGCTTTACGCATACCAGATTGTTTTAATCTATTTTCGATTCTGTTGAGTGTGTCGAAGAAACGATGCGTGGTCTGTCCATAATCGTATTAGTCAATAATTAGAAACGCTTCCTTTTAGCAACAAGGTTGTAAAGGACGGCTGCAAAGAAGATGGCGGCGGCAATAGCCACAGTGACCTTCAAGGCCATAAAGCCCGTAGTGGCAGCCAAACGCACATCATTGACCACCAAGTGATAGGCAGTCCAGAAAATGCCGCCTCCTGGCACCAACGGGATGATGCCACAG
>Ga0265298_10004808_pt1 | contig 17144 bp, 8 predicted proteins | sample AusTroGonzalo_MG_3_FD_193486 | JGI IMG/M metagenome (GOLD analysis project Ga0265298, IMG submission 193486) | Bovine rumen microbial communities from tropical cattle in Woodstock, Queensland, Australia - Gonzalo_01 | ecosystem: Host-associated > Mammals > Digestive system > Stomach > Rumen ... | reverse complement strand
ACAGCAGGGCCGTCAAAACGAATGCTATAATCTTTTTCATTTCTTCTTGTTTTTGTAGTTCTTCACATTGTTCAGGACGATCTGCTTCTTGCCCTTGGGGGCGTCAGCCTGATTGATCTGGACAGCCGTGAGGTTCAGTCCCTTCACGTCATCGGCCACGATGGCGGGACGGTAATCCTCGGCCAGGACGGTGAGCATGACATTCTTCATGGTAATGCCTTCCGCGTGACGGATGTAGAAGCCCCAGGCGGGCAGTTCCTTCCAGTTGGAGAACTCGGGATAGCTCTGCTCCAGCTCGGGAATGGCTTCCAGTTCGGCCTTGGTGCTGCCGCGATAGGCATAGTTGGGATCGGCCTTGCCGGGATAGACGATTTCAATGTTCTCCAAGGTCAGGTTCTGGATGGGAATTCCGGGGATGCCCTGGATACCGCTGGCGCAAACGTTGCGGGGGAGGTCCTCCACGGGGCCTTCGTAGCCGTAACCGGCGTCCGGTTTATCGAGGGGAACTTCGGCATAGACATTCTTGATGACGATGTCCTTCATGTAAGGATTTTCGCCAGGGTTGCGGGAACCGGTGCGGATGAAGATGGGGTTGCCGGTGTGCAGGCTGCGCAGACCGTCAATCTCCACGTCTTCAATCTGGGAACCGTCCACGGTGGCGATGGTAATGGCCGAACGGTAGGTGTCCACGATGGTCATGTTCCTGAAACGGAAGTGCTTGAACTTGCCGCGGGTGTAGGTGCCGAACTTGATGCCGTTGGCGCTGCTGCGGCCGCGGCAGTTCTCTACCAGGATGTTCTCGGACACACCGTACTTGGCGTGGCTCTTGAAGCAATACACGTCGTCGGCGGCGTCGAAGTCGCAGTCGCGGATGATGACGTCGGAGCTGTCCACGATGTCAATGCCATCGTTGTTCCAGTAGCTCTTGGCATCTACGGTAACGCGCTCCACCAGGATGCCGCGGCACTGGTCGTACTGCTGGTTCCAGCTGGCCGGGTCACGAAGGGTGATATCCTGGACGGTAATGCCTTCGCAGCGGAAGAAATGAAGGTTTTCCGGGCGCTTGCCTTCCTGCAGACGGTCCAGTTTGAGGGGATCCTCAATGAGGCCCAGGTGGCAGTAATCCACGCCCTTGGTGGCTACCAGGAAGCCGCGGCAGTTGATTTCGCCGCCACCGGTGATGCCGATGTTTTTCTGGCCGATGCCAAATACCAGGGACGTCCATTTGGCATCGGGGTCCTTCACATAATCCCAGGGGTTCAGGGAGCCCAGGAGACGGGCGCCTTTCTCGATGTGCAGGGTGACATCGTTCTTGAGGTAGATGGAACCGGAGACAAAATCGCCTCCACGCAGGATGAGCCGGCCGCCGCCGTTGGCGGAGATGTAGTCGATGGCTGCCTGGAGCACGGCCGTGTTCAAGCTTTCACCATCGGCTTTTGCACCGAAGTCGGTGGCCAGGTAGTCCTTGGCTGCGGCGGGCAGCGAAAGCACCGCACAAAGCAGCAGGACAACGACTGTTTTGAAGTTCTTTTTCATTGTACTTACTGTATGGTTAAAGATATTGTTTTCAAGTCTTCATCGGCCGATGAGGAACCCACCATGAGGGTAAAGTCGCCAGGCTCCACGGTCCATTTCTCCGCCGCACCCCAGCAGGCCAGCATCTCGGGCGTAATCGTAAACACCAGCCTGGTGCTTTCTCCGGCCTTCAGGAAGGGCTTTTGCACCGCCTTCAGCTCTTTGACCGGGCGGGTTACGGAACCGTATTCGTCGCGGATGTAAAGCTGTGCGGCCTCGGAGCCGTCGCGGTCTCCCACGTTCTTAAGCTCCACGCTCAATTCCACGCTTTCATCAGGGCCGATGACGCTCTTGGAAAGCTGCGGCTGGCCATATTCAAAGGTGGTATAGCTCAGGCCCAGGCCGAAGGGATACAGGGGTCCTTGCTCGGCCAAAGCGAAGTGGCGGGAATACTGGGAGTGCTTGTGGTTGTAAACGCACTGGATCTGTCCCACGTTGCGGGGGATGGTGACGGGCAGTTTTCCGGAAGGGTTCACGGCCCCCGTAAGAATCTCCGCAATGGCCGTTCCGCCCATCTGTCCGGGCTCCCAGACATTCACGATGGCGCGGACCAGCGGGCTCTGGGCAGCCCATTCCACACCCAGGGCGCGGCCACTCATGAGGAGCAGAATGGTAGGGCGTCCCGAGGCCGCGACGGCTTCCAGCAACTCCTGCTGGCGGCCGGGAAGGGCTATATTGTCGCGGTCGCAGTTCTCTCCGCAGGTACGTCCAAAGGAAGAATACCGCTGGGAATTGTCTCCCAGCACCAGAATGTTGATATCGGCCTGGCGGGAAAGGGCCGATGCCTGGGCCAGGACGGCGTTGTCCACGCCGGTCACCCGGCCGCCGCAGAACAGAGTGTCAATGCGGGTTCCCGGAAAGGCTTCCCGCAACCCTTCGTACACGGTTACCACGTTGTCGTCCTCCTGGGGAACCACCCAGTCGCCCAGTTGTGTCTGGCTGTCGGCGTTGGGGCCGCAGAGGAAGATGCGTCCATAGGGTTTGTCCAGGGGCAGGATGCCGTCGTTCTTAAGCAGCACTATGCTTTCCCTGGCGGCTTCCAGCGCCGTTTGCTGATGCTCCTTATTGCCGGGGAATCCCCTTTGGGTGGGAAGCGGGGGAATGGGATTCTCGAACAGGCCCAGGGCGAATTTGGCCGTCAGGATCTTGCCGGCGGCTTCGTCAATGCGTTTGGCAGGGATGCGTCCGCTCTGGACACCTTGCAGGATGGACTCGAAATAGTGGTCTCCCTGCATGTGCATGTCAATTCCAGATTCCACAGACACCAGGAAGGCCTCGTCTTCGCTGGGTACCAGGTGGTGCATGCTGTGCAGACGCTCGATGTCCATCCAGTCGCTCACTACAAAGCCGTCGAAGCCCAGTTCCTTGCGAAGGATGTCCTGCACCAGCCAGGCGTTGGCGTGGCAGGGTACGCCGTTGAGTTCGTTGTGGGCCGTCATAACAGTGGCTACACCCGCTTCTACGGCCGCTTTGAAGGGAGGAAGGTAGAGTTCGCGCATCTTGCGCTCGCTCATATCCATGGGGGCGGCGTTGAGGCCACCGGCGGGTTCTCCTCCGCCAATCAGGTGTTTGGCGCAGGCCAGGACCTTCCCGTCAGAGAAGTTTCCGTCCCGGCCCTGCAGGCCCCAGATTTCGTATTTCCCCATCTCGGACACCAGCCAGGGGTCTTCCCCGAAGCATTCGCCCATGCGTCCCCAGCGGGCGTCGCGGGCTACATCCAGATTGGGCGCAAAAGTCCAGTACATGCCCGTTTCGCGCATTTCTTCGGCCGTCTCGGCCCCAATCTTTTCCATCAGTTCCGGACGGAAGGTAGAGGCCAGGCCGATGTTGCCGGGATAAACCGTGCAGCCCATGCGAAGGCCGTTTCCATGAATGGCGTCAATGCCCATCAGAAGGGGAATGCCCAGGCGGGACTCGGAGGCCATCGTTTGCAGTTGATGGGCCTCTTCGCCGGTGAGTACGTGCAGGAAGGCACCCACCTTCCCATCGCGGATGCGCTGCGCCAGCTCGGGATTCCCGAGGTTCTCGTCGGAAGCGTCGATGTTCTTATAAGGAGAACCCTGGTCCGGGGGAACATAGCAGGGCCCCACGTATTGGCACATCTGGCCGATTTTTTCTTCCAGCGTCATCTCCTTCAACAGGAGGGTGGCCCGCTTTCCGGCGGGCAGGGAGGCGTCGCGCCAGTCCTCGGCCGAACAGGCCGCCAGGGCGAGGAGGGCGGCAAACAGAAGGGCTCTTTTCATTATAACTGGACGGTAAGGGTAAGGGTTTTGTCAATGGATGTCTCTCCGGCATTCACCTTGAGCGTATTGTCTTCCCACACCCAGTCTTTCACCTGAACGCCGTTCAGGCTCACTTTCCGGGGATTCGAGGTGCAGCGCACTTCAAAACCGTAGTTGCGGCTCTGCGGCATGCCATCGTAGCTGCCCTGGACGGGATGGATGGTCACATTTACCTGCTTCCCTTTCTCCTGGCATTCGAACAGGGTGGAGGAGATGGCTCCTTCTTCGTAGGCGTAGCTTTCGCCGTCATCGTCGTACATGGTAAAGCTGGTATTCCCGTGAGGATATACCTTGAGGATGATGTCCTTCTGAGGCTCAGACCCAATGAAATCCACCACCGGACGGGTAGGGACAATGGCTCCGTTGCGAACGAAAAGCTGTCCGGAACGGTTCACGGGGAGTTCCCGGGTAACGGTCTCACCCTGGCTGTTCACCAGTTCTCCCGTCCATACGTTAATCCATTCTCCGGCAGGCAGATAGATGTCATTGGAGAAGGCACTCACGCAATACTGCCGGCCAAACATATACTGGAACACCATGTCGTCGCAGTTGCGGTCGTCGGGGAATTCCAGCGGCATGGAACGGACCATGGGCATTCCGGTAAGGGCGCCTTCCAGGGCATTGGAATAGATATACGGGATAAAGGCGTAGCGCAGGCTGATGTAGAACTTGTACATTTCCTTCTCCACTCCATAATAATAGAAGGGATGCATCATGCTGAACCAGCTGTTGATCTGAAGCCAGGGGAGGAATGCTCCGAAGTGGAGACCCGGCATTTCCTGCTCGCGGGGAACGCTCATGACGTCGCAGCTCATGTTCATGAAGCCGGAGTTGCCCAGGTTGTGCTGGTCGAAGAGCGCAGTGATGCCGCCGCCGTTGTCACCGCTCTGCGCGGCGCTCCAGTGCTGGCTTCCGGCCCAGCCGCCGCAGTAATGGTGCCAGCTGCGCTTGCCGGTGTGGCGGCGCGTCATCTGGGCAATCTGCTTGGGCATGAGCACCTGGCTGATGTTGTGCATCTCATCGTCGCCGTGTCCATTGTAGTATTTCCACTGGGGATGGGCGTCGATGGTACGGGCAGGGTCCAGTTTGAAGCCCACCACGCCCATGTCCATGAAGGTGGTCAGGTGGTCGGGCCAGTGCTCCATACCGGAAGTGTCGCGGCCTTCCCGGACAGAGATGAGGTCTTCCTCAATGATGCTGGCGTCATACTCTTCGCAGAGCCACAGGCCCAGTTTGATTCCCATGCTGTTGAGCTTACCCACGAACAGGCGCGGATAATACTTCTTGGGCATCTGGTCCTGTACCCAGTACGGTTCGGGGGAGAAACGGTCGTAGTTCCACTTCTTCTTGGTGGAGAAGTCGTAGCGCTTGGCCATCCACTGGGGCTCCAGCCAGAAAAGGTCTACCGGCACGCCCATATCCCGGAAATGGGCGGCATCGTTGAGGATGGCCCACTGGTCTTCCCTCATATTGGGGCCGAAGGCTAAGCCGTAGGCCCAGCGGGGAAGTACGTAACTGCGGCCGGTAATCTGGGTATAGAGGTTGAGGATGGAGGGCATGTCCGTTCCCGCCATCAGGTAGAAATCGGCCTCACTGAAAGTATTGTAGATGTTGAAGGCCTCCGGATTGGTGTAGCCCACGTCAAAGTGGCATTTGCGGGAGGTGTTGTTGTAGATGCCCCAGCCGCGGGAGCTCATCATGAAGGGCATGGGAATCTCCGTGTGCTGGTAGGTGGTCCACATTCTCAGCAGTTCTCCGCGGTGCTGGATATGCTCGCGGGAGGTGCTGCCGCCTCCGTAGAAACGCTCGCCTTCTTCCATGGTGAGGGAGAGTGCGCAGGCCGCGGCGGGGTCGCCGGCGTCCAGTCGGGCGCCTCCCGAAAGCTTGCCTTCATCGTCGCCGATGATGCCGTTGTTCACGGGGACGAAGAGGTCGGCGAACTTCTTGTTGATGGCATCGGCCAAAACCTTTACAGGGGCGCTGCCGGGCTGGAGAAAGCTGATCTGGCGGATCAGGATGCGACCTTCGGCATCCTTAAGTGTGAGAGTGCCGTCGGTTGTCGAAACCGTCAGAGTGCCCCGGGAGGTCTTGAAAACATGGGCTCCGGTGGGCTGCTCCAGGGTATAATCGGCCTTGGGCCAGTCCTGGCGGGTGATGCCGTAGCGGTCCATGAGGGACTCGGTGAAAGTTCCGCTGGGCGATACCTGAACGTGGAAGAGGCCATCGGCACAAACCTCTACGTTCAGGGTGGTGCCCCCGGCCAGTTTCACTTGGTGGACCGGATTGGCTTTTGCGGTCAGGCAAACGACGAGCAGCTGGGCTGCCAGTAAAGCGATTCTCCTTATCATGGTATCAGTTTTTTACTTGTACGTCCACTCCCGAGGATTCTCGGATTTCTTTAACTATGCGGTGTTTGGACATTTCCAGAGGGGCGGTCATGAAGGCCGGAAGGTTGTAGGATTCCATCAGGCGCTTGTAATACGCCTTGGGATCCTTCTGGGGCAGCAGGAAGGGTTTCGAAGCCTCGCCCTTTTCATTAATATAGGTAATGTACGGGCGGGTATACAGGCCGTCGTCGCGGCGGCTGCTGAAGACCATCCACCGGCCGTTGGTGCTCCAACTGTGGAAACTGTCCACATCGGGGGAGTTGGCGGCTTCCAGAGGCCATTTCTCTCCGGTCTGCAAGTCCATCATCCAGAGGTCGGCGTCCTTGTGCCAGATGGAGAAATTGCCGTAACCGTGCCGGGTGAAACACAGGAAACGTCCGTCGGGGGATATGCGGGGGAAGGATACGCTGAACCCTTCGGCCGGCGCATCGTAGAGGCACTCCAACTCATCCCCAAAACTCATATCCTCCGCGTTGAAGGCTATGCGGTACAGCCCATAGTGTACTTCCCGGTGCTCCTCGGGCATCTCGGTCACCGCCTGGGCGCTGCAGAAATACAGCCACTTCCCGTCGGGGGAGAAGGTGGGGAAGGTCTCGAAGCGGTCTTCCTGCTTGGTGAGGGGACTCCAGGTAATCTCGTGGTTCCGCACGTCGTAGACCACTACGTCGGAAGCCTGGTCATAGACCTCGATGCGGTTGGGATCGTGATTATAGAAGACCTGGAAGGTTTTGTTGACGGAGAAAGCGATGAGATCTCCGGACGGATGCCAGTAGGGATAGACCAGGGCGCTGATGGTGGAATCCGTCTTGGTATTCAGTTTTTCAATGTTATCCCCGTTGATGAGCATGGTACCCCCAAAGGCGGCTCTCACGTGGAAGACGCTCTTGGAAGGGTTTCCGCCGGCCGTGGTGTGGCAGTTCATGCAGTTGCCTCCGGTGAGGTCATTGGTAAGGATGGCCCTCTGAGTATAACTGGTTAAGTCCCGCTGGTAAATGCCCATCTTCTGCCATCCCTGATATCCGGGAGGAATGAGACGGTAGGAAATATAGGGATCAATCTCTTCCTTAATAAATAGTGTAAAGGGCCGATAGGCTTTCCACTCTCCGTCCTGCCTTATCAGCACCGTCATCTCCACCTCGTCCTTTTCCATCAGCTTTTTCCAGAGGCGCTCGCTAAAGGAGAACAGACCCTTCTTGCCACGGATGGTTTTTCCGTCCACCTTCAGGGCACAGTCTTCACTCCCGGTGTAAGAAAAGTTAAGCGGCGCTATGTTGCGGGGAACCGTCACGAAACTGTAGTCCGGCTCCATGGGCGGAAGGCTGTCCAGGGTCCCTGAGGGCTCGATGTTCCCGGAGCATGACGGGAGCAGCAAGGCTCCGGCCAGGAGGATATAGAATAGCTTTCTCATATCTGCTTGTACAACAGGTAATACCAATAGGAGGAATTGTAGCCCTTGGGAGCCTTTCCTCCGCTCTTCAGGCTCTCGTCCTGGAATTTCTGGAAGCGGCGGAAGGTGCCTTCGGTAACTCCGTGCGCAGAGCACCAATCCGGTCCCAGGACATCGGCCCCGTCCACGTTGCGGGTGTATTCGCTGTAAAACAGCACGGCTTCCTGTACCGGAACGGGCAGGGAATCAAAGCCCGGCTGGCCAAAATAGCGGCTGACAATCCCGACCACCGACTTGATATCCTTGGCCAGGAGCAGGTAGGCGAAAGCATAGTCCCTGGCGCGGGCGTTTCCCGGATTGGCGTCCACCACCCGCATCAGCTCCACCAGGGGGCTGCCATACATGGAGAACCCATCCAGTTGGGGCCAGCTGCGCCGTCCGGTTCCCAGCAGGGGATCCGCCTCCACAGCATCGTCGTTGTAGAGGAAACGCTTCTGTTCCCGGGCCCAGCGTCTGTAATGGGGGGCTTTCTCAAGAATGGACAGGTATTTGTCTGCCACCGCATATGTGCCCCGCATCAATTCCACCTGGGCGTTGATTTTGAGCATGGCGGGGCAGAAGCCCTCGGTGGAGTAGAGGGTGTTGAAGGCTACATCCTGTGCTGCGGCTACGTTGCCCATGGCAAACATGATATGGGCCTGGGATGTTTCTACGCCGCGGTCGTCACTGTTTTTGATAAGGCCGTCGGGACCGCGCTGGTCATATTTGAACATGTTGTCCACCATCTCTCCCTTCCAGGCCAGGGCCAGGTTGAGGTACTGCACGGTGTGGGGAATCCATTCCTTGGAAAGGCAGCACTTGACCAACCCGTCCCAGTCCTCATTGACCACGTAGTATTCATATTCATAGGTAAGGCTCGCCTGCCGGCTCTCTGCATTTTTCGCTAACTTGAAAGCGGGAACGAGGGCAATGATCAGAAGGATGGCGCTGCATCCGAACAGGGGCAGGCGCTTAATCTTCAAATCCTTGGCGGCGCAGCATCCCAGCACGGTAAGGGGAAGCAGCACCCAGGGAATCCAGTGCGCCGCATTCATGGACGCATCCAGATCAAAGTAAAAAGCCGGGGTTAAGGCCGATGTCAAAGTAGGTGTCCAGCCCAATAAGCAGGCTCCCAGGCCGCAAAGCAGGGCCACGGCTACAAATAGGGCCGATGCCCATTGCTTCTTCCAGCCGTCCAGAAGGGCGGCGCAGAGGGCAAACAGGAGGGTGGCGGGACCGGCTGTAAGATAAACCGCCACCGTTAGCACCATCCCCCATATCAGGCGCCCGGAACGGATGCGAGTGTAACCGCAAAGGGCGGCCAAAGCGATGAGCCAGGCCGTGAGCACATTGAAGTGCATGGCATTCTCCGACAGGGAAGCGGCCAGGAAGGCGAAGGGTATCAGGCAAAGCGGCAGGATATGCCACTGGGCCCTCTTTTCACGTACTGAAACCCACAGTAACCAGGCCCCCAGGCCCAATAAGGCCAGGGTGATAAAGACAGCGAGGGTAGGGTTCCAGAAGAACTGGACGAAAAAGCGTCCGGTCAAGGTGGCCAGGCCACCCATGGTGAATAGGCTCTGCACCAGATAGGTCTTGTCAAACAGGAACAGTTGCTGCTGTTCCCTGAAGGCGAGTGCAAAACGGTCTATCATAGATCTTCCGGGGCTATCAGTTTGCAGGTGGAGGAATAATAAATATAGGTCTGCTCAGCTTCTTTCTCAAATTTGGCTTTTGTCTCCTGAATCTCTTTTTCGTTCAGGTCCGGACAACCTGTCATTTTTTCGGAATAAACCGGATATCCATAAGCGCGACTGAACATCATGTCTTTCACCAAAAAGTATCTGGCCGGGAAGCTATAACCTTGGGCCTCAGGATTCCTGGCCACGGCCTTGAACTGGATGATGCAGAGGCTGTCGCAGGAATACAGGACTATGGGCGAAACGACGTCGGCACCTCCGGAAAGCTGCATTTCTTCCAGCATGGTTCTCTCCAGGACCTTCGGAATACGGGAAAAAGCCTTTTTCTCCAATTCGGGTGATGAAGAACAGCCCAACGCGAGGGCCAAAAGGGCGCAGGACAACAGGGGTACTAAACGTTTCATTCCGGACAAAAAATTGACAACCATTGAATAAACTCAAAGATAGCAATTTTTCCGGACAATAAAAAACGGCCCCCATTTTGTGGGGGCCGAATCAATGAAAACCTACTGGCTATTATTCGCCGTATCCGTAGTTCTGTTCGATCTTCACGTCCTTGTTGGACTGGATGATCTGAATAGGAATGGGCAGGATATAGTTGTAAGGTTTGATGTTAGGACGGTGACGGGTGTTACCCAGAGCGTCGGTGTAAGCCTCACGGCCGCGGTCATCGTTTTCATAACCAATACCATACTTGCGGGTGCGCTCATAGAGCGTGTTGGAAGAGGTATTGTTCTGGACAGGATAGCAGTCTTTAATGTAAGACTCGGCGTTCGGGTTGCAGCTCAGACGGCTGAGGGTGATCCAGCGCTGCTCTTCACCGAAGAGCTCACGGACACGCTCATCCAGGATGTAGTCGATGTTCACGTCGGCGGCGGTGCAGGCCTTGGCGCCGGCACGTTTGCGGAGGACGTTGATATCATCGGCGGCACCGGCCTTGTTACCCTGGGCCAGACGGGCCTCTGCACGGAGCAGGTAGGTCTCGGCGACACGGATCATGTACCAGTCGGTATCGTAGTAGGCGTTACCGGCATCGAAGATGTGACGGTCATCGGAGAACTTCCAGAAACGAGGTGTAATGTTGATGGTATCACCAGCAGTTACCTCATACAGACCGGCATCGACACGGGCCTTGACCTGCTTCTTGACCTCGGACCACTTCTTTCCGGAAGGAGTGTAGTAGTCACGCTGGATCATGATTTCGTTACCACGGAAGTCGTTGGGGTCATCCCAGATGGAACCCAGGACGTCGCCGGCGGGACGCACCACCCATTCGGAGGGCAGCAGGCCCAGAGAAGTGGCGGCACCATTACCCTGAGCACGGCAGGCGAGGGAATCGATCTTGGTGGAGAGGTTGTACATGAGCTTGCGGCCCTGGGCCTCCGGAATGTCGGCGGCAGGGGTGCCTGCACCTTCGGGCGATACGCCTTCAGGGTAGCAGACGGCATCGGCCGTAAAGACATAGTACTTGACACCGTCCGAGCCTACACGGGTGCCGTTCTTGCCACCCATGGGGACCCAAGGGGCGAAGGTAGACTCGAGCACGGGCTTGTGCATACGCCACCAGGAGTCGCTGGAACCGCCGAGAGGCCAGTTGTCAACGCCCGCTTCATAGTCAATCTGGGCTACCCAGATGGCTTCCTTGTTACCGGGATCGTTGGGGTTGGAGTCGGAGGCAAAGTCTCCCACTTTGGTCTTACCGGAGCTACGGAAGAGGTCCCAGTAGGCACCCTGAGGGGCGGCGAGGGAGTTGCCGTAACGGTCGACGGCCTGGTCGGCACGGTTACCGAAACGGGTGGTCATGATTTCGTAGTTACCGTCGGTCTTGTTGATGACGCGGGAAGCGGCATCTTCGGCCTCCTTGAACTTACCCAGGGCGAGATAGGTCTCGGCCAGGTAGTGGGCGGCGGCGGCCTTGGTAACGGTACCCATCATACGAGGGGTGCTGGGGAGGTTCTGCTCTGCATAGGCGAAATCCTCTGCGCACAGTTCCCATGCTTCCTCACGGGTGTTCATTACATAATCATAGCGGGCTTCTTGGGTCATGTGCTGGGAATACACAACCTGACCGAACATGCCGGTGATAACGCGGAAGGCCCAGGCGCGGAGGAACACGGCTTCTGCGCGGAGGTTGTTCTTGACCGCCTCGCTGGTGTATTCGATTTCGGGATGCTCGTCAATCATGTCCACCACAATGTTGGCACGGTTGGAGAGCTTGTACATGTACTCACCATAGTGACGGGCATAACCGCTGTCCGAAGTCATGAGGGCCCAGTTGGAGAACTGGGTGTTGGCACCGGTGGTGGAGAAAGTATCCAGACCCAGGCCAAAGAGCATCCAGTTGTGCTCGGAACCGCCACGCTGGTTACCGAATACCATATACTGGATTTCGGAATACGCAGATGCTAAGGCGATCTCGATGGATTGCTGGCTCTTGAAGAAGCTTTGGGTATCGTCCTCGTAAGTTTTCTCTTCCAGGAAGAGTTTGTCGTTACAAGAAACGGCCATCAGAGCTGCGAGAAGAATGAATATATACTTTTTCATAGACGTCTCGTATTAATTATTTAACAATGCAGACGGCAACGCGGTTGGAGGCGGGAGATGCGGAAGCATTCCTGTCAGAACCAACGGCGGAGGTGACGATACGGCCAGCGGCGATGCCGGCTTTCTTCAGCATGTCAGCCACGACGGCGGCACGCTTCTCGGAGAGAGTCTGATTGATCTGCTTGGTGCCGGTGGCGCTGTCGGCATAGCCGGAGATAGCAACCTTGGCATCGGGGTTCTCCTTGAGGATCTGGCAGATCTGGCCCAGCTTGAAGGCTTCGTCCGGACGGATTTCTGCCTTGCCGATGATGAAGTAGAGGTCGTCCTCGTAGGAGCCGTCCAGGCCACCCTTGTAGACCACTCTTTCAACAATCTTCTCGACGGGCTTCTCTACAATCTTTTCCTTGATGACTTCGCGGACAATCTCCTCGGTAGAAGGAGCGACGGCGGTCTTAGGCTTGGGTTTGGCAGAGAAGGTGAGGTTTACACCAAAGGTAACGGTCTTGTAGGAGCCGTTGCTGCCATAGCGGCTGGAACCGGCGCCGGCGGCGATGGTTCCACCGGTTTCAGGATCGATACCGGACCAGTTGGAAATGGTGAACAGGTCGGTGGCGGCTACATAGAGACGGAGGTTGCTGATACCGGCGTTCTTCAGGCCCTGACCAGGGATGGTGTAGGAGAACACCAGGTCTTTGAGCTTGAGGTAGGTGCGGGGATTCCAGTACTGATAATCCATGTAGTTGCTGTAACCATAGCGAGGGAATACCTGGGAATGGTTGGTATCGGTCCAAGGCTGTACGCGGGCCAGCTGGGCGCCGCCGCCCATATTGGTTCCGAAGGCATAAGGGTCAAGGCCGAGGAAGTGGGTCTTGTCACCCTGGGCCCAACGGAAGTTGAAGAACAGGCTGAAGTTCTTCCACTTGAGGGTGTTACCAAAGTTGATGGTGAACAGAGGATCCGGGGAACCGATGTACTGGCGGTCGTCAGCATCGATGTCACCGTCGCCGTCGTAGTCTTCGAACTTGAGGTCACCGGGCTTGGCTTCGGGTTGCACCTTGTGGGCGTCAATCTCGGCCTGGCTGTTGAAGATGCCCAGGACCTTCACGTCATAGGCGGCGCCAAGGGGACGGCCCACCATGAGAGCGTAGTAAGACTCACGACCATAGGACACGGCGTTGGCGGTGTCATCGGCCTCGTTGCCATTGTAGTCCGGGCCGAACAGGGAGACGAGCTTGTTCTGGTTGGTGTCGAACACGAGGTTGGTTTCCCAGCGGAAGGTCTTGTTACCGTCACCGTTGAAGTTCACGGTGTTGAGGGTGAATTCGATACCCTTGTTGGTCACCAGACCTACGTTGTCGTTAACATCGTTGAAACCGGAGATGTAAGGGGCGGAACGGGCCACCAGCATGTTGGTGGTGCGGCCGGTGTAGAGATCCAAACTACCGTTGATGCGGTTGTTCACGATGGAGAAGTCAATACCGAGGTTGAGCTTCTCAACGGTTGCCCAGGTCAGCTGACGGTTGGGCAGGTTGGTGAGGGTCATACCCAGGGTGCTGGCGTCGCCCAGCCAGGTCATGGTGATGGCACCGTTGTTGGACGTGGACTTTTCGATGGTGGCCTGGGTGGCACCTGCACTGACGTTGCGGGAACCATTCTGACCCCAGCTGAGACGCAGCTTCAGGAAGTCGAAGAAGTTCAGGTTCTTGATGAAGTTCTCGTTGCTCAGTACCCATGCGGCGCTGGCGCCGTAGAAGTTACCCCACTTGTGGCCGTCGGCGAAAGCGGAGAAACCATCACGACGGAAGTTACCGGTGATGTAGTACTTGTTGGCGAAGTTGTAGTTGAGGCGGGCCAGGTAACCTACTGCCTGCGTTTCGACGCGGTTGCGATAGGTGTCGGTGACAGAGTTGGCAGCCTCGATGTTGTACACACCCAGGGTGGTAGGAGTGGGATAACCGGTGAAGGAGGATCCCATGGTGTTGCTGTTGGTAGCCTCACGGGTGTAACCGACGGTGGCGTCTACATGGTGACGGCCGAAGTCGCGGTTGTAGGTGAGGATCTGGTCCATGTTCCAGGCAAAGTAGTTGGAGGAGGAAATCTGACCGGTGACGCTGCCGATGTACTGCATCGGGTTATCCATCTCGGTCACGTTCTCCGTGTTCACGGACATTTCGGGCTTGTTGTAAACGTCGCCGTAGCCGCTGTTGCGCTGGCCCTGGAGGGTGATCTTATAGCTCAGGCCCTTGATGAAGGGGAAGTCAACCTGGGCATAAGCGACACCGTTGAGGTTCGTGCTCTTGCTGACACGGTCCGTGTAAGCGTAGGAGTCGTTCTTACCGGCGCCGATGTAGGGGCTGGCGGTGTTGTTGTCCGGGAAGCTGTTGTACCAGTCCTCGTAGCCGGCCTGACGGGCATAGACATAGGAGAGAGGGGTGTACCACATGGCGTAGCGGATGCTGGCGCTCTGACCCCAGCTGGTGGAGGACAGGAAATTGGCCTTGGCGCCCACGGACAGCCAGTCGGTGATTTTGAAGTCAATCTTGGCCATGGCACCGAACTTCTCGTAGTCGTCACCCTTGCGGATACCCTGCTGACGGGTGTAGTCGCTGGAGACGTAGTAAGTTACGCGCTCGCTGCCGCCGCTGACGGAAACGTCATACTTCTGGCCGACGCCCTTGCGGGAAATCTCGTCCAGCCAGTTGACCCATTTGCCGTCGTTCCAGGCTTCCAACTCACGAGGAGAGAGCATTCCGGAATAGTTGGCGGCATCGTTCAGGCTGGAGAAGCTGGACCAGTCTTTGTCCTTATAGTCCACGTTGCCGGATTCCTTCTTGCTGTAGAAGCGGTTCTTCAGGAAGGTTTCCTTGTCGCTCACCATCTTGGGCATGCGGCTCCAGTCGGAGATGCTCACCTGGGCGTTGAAGTTCACCGTGGGAACATCGGAGGTGCCGCGCTTGGTGGTGATGATGATAACACCGTTAGCAGCACGGGAACCGTAGATAGCGGCGGCGGAAGCGTCCTTCAGGACGTCGATGCTCTCGATATCGGCCGTGTTGATGGAGTTGATGGAGCCGTAGGAGAGGACACCGTCGATAACCAGCAGGGGCTGGTTGACGCTCTGGGCCGATGCAGACATGGAACCACCGGTAGGAATGGAGTTCTTACCACGGATGGTCATGGTCTGGGTGTTGTCGCCGGAAGCGCTGCTGGTAGGAGCATAGCTGAGACCAGCCACCTTGGAGGACAGGGCCGACAAGGCGTTGGGGTTAGGCAGGGAAGCCACATTGGCATCGTTGCCATAGTTCACGCTGGCGATGGCACCGGATACGTCACGTTTGCGGGCGGTACCGTAACCCACAACCACAACGTCGTCCAGGAACAGGGTGTCCTCTTCGAGAACGACTTTGACATTCTTTTGACCACGGGCCGTAACTTCTACGGACTTGTAGCCAATGGAAGAGATGACCAGGGTGGCTCCATCCGCAACGCGGATGCTGAAAACGCCGTCCAGGTCAGTTGCTACTCCGGTGGTAGTGCCCTTGACCTGGACACCTGCACCGATCACAGGTTCGCCCTTGTCGTCGACTACCTTACCGGAGACGACATTCTGAGCGAACGCCTGCACACCTACTACCAGGCATGCAAGCGCAACCATAATGAATCGTTTTAGCATAAATAAACAGTTAATATTAGGGTTAGATGTGTGTTTTTGCGATTCAACATTCAAATATATTAAAATTTTTCATTGGTTGTATATTTTTTTCAGTTTTTTTATAAAATAAGGTATAAATAGTCCTTTGAGTTTAGGGATAATATGGCTAATTTTGTCCATGCTCAAAATCTTGAAGGCATCGGCCGGTTCCGGCAAGACATACAACCTGGCGCGGGAATACATCCGGCTCATCGTGGGGAGTGACCAACCCGACGCATATCGGCATGTACTGGCGGTGACCTTCACCAACAAGGCTACGGATGAGATGAAACGCCGCATTCTCAAGGAGTTGTATACTCTCTCCACCAGCCCTGAAGAGTCTCCTTACCTGAAGGATTTCGTGCCCTCGGTGAGGCCCAATGTATCGGCCCTACAGCAGCGCGCGGCGCAGCAGCTTTCCGCCATCCTGAATGACTATTCCGCCTTTGCCGTAAGCACCATAGACCGCTTCTTCCAGCAGACGCTCCGCGCCTTTTCCCGGGAGATCGGCCAGTTCGCTTCCTATCAGGTGCAGGTGGACCGCGAATCGCTCCTTACAGAGAGTGTGGACCGCGTTCTGGACGGCTTGTCGGAGAAGGACGCTCCCATGTTGGACTGGCTCACGCGAAGCGCCCAGGAAAGCCTCCAGGAGCGGGGTAAAATCGGCCTGGAAGAAGACCTCCAGAAGATGGCGGCAGACCTTTCCAAGGTGCCTGAGGGGGAGATTAAGTACGACAAGGAGGCCATGACACGCCTGCGCAAACAGTGTGAGAGCATAATCAAGGAATATCCCGAAAAACTGAAGGCGGCGGTGAACGCCGTGCTGGATGCCCTCCACAGCGTGGGTGTAGAGCCCGAAGACACCAACCGGGGCTTCCTGAAAGCCGTTCGCAAGAACCTTGACAGCGTAGAGAAACCCAGTGCTGCCTTCGTGCGGAATGCGGAGGACCCGGAGCTCTGGTTCTCCAAAGCCAAGGCCTATTTGCTCCCTTCTGTGCAACCTGTGCTGGAAGGGCCACTGAAGAATTATTTGGACTTTTTCGGCCATGATTATCAGGAGTATAACACGGCCCTTATCCTCAAAGGACAGTTATACAGCCTGGGCGTGGCCAGGGAACTGAGGGATGCCTTTTCTGAGATTCAGAAAGAGAAGAACGTCCTTTCCCTGGACGATTCCAATACCATCCTGCAGAAAATCATCGACGGGACCGATACGCCGTTCATTTATGAGAAGATGGGCGTGCGGTACGAGGACTTCCTTCTGGACGAATTCCAGGATACCTCAGACATCCAGTGGAGCAACTTCCGCCCGCTGGTGCACGGCAGCGTAGATTCCGGCAACGACTCCCTGGTGGTGGGCGATGTGAAACAGAGCATCTACCGCTGGAGAGGAAGCGACTGGAACCTTCTGGGAAGCCGCTTGGAGCAGGAATTCCGCCAGCCCAAGGTGGAAGCGCTGGGGGGCAACTACCGCACCTGCAGGGAAATCGTGAACTTCAACAACGGCTTCTTCCACTATGCGGCCGGGCAGCTGGATGC
>Ga0265298_10004807_pt1 | contig 17146 bp, 14 predicted proteins | sample AusTroGonzalo_MG_3_FD_193486 | JGI IMG/M metagenome (GOLD analysis project Ga0265298, IMG submission 193486) | Bovine rumen microbial communities from tropical cattle in Woodstock, Queensland, Australia - Gonzalo_01 | ecosystem: Host-associated > Mammals > Digestive system > Stomach > Rumen ... | reverse complement strand
CAGGTGGTTGGCAGAGATGCGAACGCCGGCCAGCGCGGATGCCGTCTGAACTTCTACCCCAAGGCCGGATCCGGTCCCTCGGTGCTGACAGGAACCGTCTCCCTCTCCGGTGAAAGGGATGTCAACTACTGCGGCGGCAGCTTCTTCTACTGTCCCGAGATTCCGGGCGAGCATCCGTTCTCGATCGGCACGGTGGATGCCTACGACGCCGACTGGGTTGAGGGCCGCACCTACGCCGGGCGCCGCGGCGCGACGCTTTCGACTTGCTCGAACAGCACGATCAATGTCACGACGCTGAAAGGTGCGGGCGTCCATCTCCGCGCCGCCATTCCCCCGGACGGCGGCGTCTGGAACGCGTCGAACGACATCGAGAACTTCGGGCCCGGCAACTTCGTGTTCGGCCGGATCAACGGCAGCAACCCGATGCAGATATTCGTCTCCTCGAATATCAACATCACGGTTACTAACATCGTCAAGGCCGCTGCGTTCCACTACGAGGTGATGTCGAACGGCGTCAACGCGGCGGTTCTCGACATCGAGAATTCTGAGGCCGCAGGCGTGGCGGGCTCCACCATCACGGCGACGGACATCGCGATGCTGCCCGGACGCATCAAGGGCTTCACGGGCGACATCACGCTCACTGACAATACGGAAGGGCGCACATACGACGTCGTCTACGACTTCGACCGTGGCGTCGCGATCGGCGGCTGCGACGGATCGGGCAACCTGGCTGCCGCGCCTTCGACCGGAACGATCAACCTCTCGTTCACCGGAACGCCGCGCAAGGGCAACTTCGGCGTCGTGAAGTTCGACAGCGTCGCCGACGGAGTCAGTCTTGCGGGCTGGACGATCGACGCCCCGGATACGTATGCGAAATATCGCATCTCGATCAGCAAGGGCGCGACCGGCATCACGTTCGGCACGCATACGCCGCTTATGATAATAGTCCGCTGATTCTTGTGTTCGGCAAGGGGAAACGGGCAGACGGTTTCGCCTGCCCGTTTTGCGTTCCGTCGCTAATTGACCGTGATTGCAGGGTTTTGGTATAATATTTACCAACGAAAGACCCTCATTAGGGCAATGAGGAGAACACCATGGTAGTATCCCGGAAGTTGTTTAGGTCTGTTTGTGCGCTTTGCGTGGCGATGCTGTCGTCCGCGGCGGCGTTCGGCGCGGCGACGCAGAAGCCTGTGACGGTTCTCGACACGTCGGCCGCGAAAGGCCGCGTGATTGCGGAGTCGCCGTCGTACACCGACACTTCGTATCAGGCGTACCATGCATTTGACGGGAGGATTGCCGACGCCGGAAATTCGGGGGACGCCATGGGGGCTGGTTGCTGGATCTCGAAACTCAACTCCGAGGTTCCCGCGGCGTTTCTCGTGTACGAGTTCGACGTGCCGACGGTGGTCGACGGACTCCGTGTCCACAACTCCGGACTGTGGGGCGAGACTACGCGCGCGCCGAAGAACTGGACGTTCGAGGGCTCGAACGACAACGCGACCTGGACGGTCCTCGACACGCGCACCAACGAGACGGGGTGGGTCGCGAACAAGATCAGGACGTTCACGTTCGCGAACACGACGGCGTACAAGTACTACAAGTTCAACTGCACGAAGAACGTCAGCAGCGGCTCTGGTTATGTGGCGATCTACGAACTCGAGTTCCTGGCGGACTCGATGGTCGACATCACCACGGAGACCTCGGGAGGCGTCTTCGACGCATCGACCTCGTCCGCGACCTACACCTCCGCCGGTGCGTTCGACGGCAACAAGCACACGAAGGCCGGACTCTGGATCGCCACGAACGTCCCGCCGATGTACGTCGTCTACAAGTTCAACAACCCCTCGGTGGTGAACGCGATTTCGGTCTTCAACGGCAACAACAACGTCGAAGGCACGGCCTACGACAGCGCGGGCCGCTCGCCGAAGAACTGGACGTTCGAGGGCTCTAACGACGGCGCGAACTGGACCGTCCTCGACACGCAGTCGGGCGAGACCGACTGGTCCGATTCCGGCGAGGAGCGCTACTACGAGTTCGAGAATACCGGCGCCTACTCCTACTACAAGTTCAACTGCACGGAGCTGAACGGCAGCGAGTGGGGGCTTCAGCTCTACGAGCTCGAGTTCTACTACCGCAACATCGGCGGTCCCATCCTCGGCGTCTGCACCGTGTCGCCCGGCGAGCAGGCGGGAACCCTTGCGGTTTCGGCGAAGCTGGCAAGGAACGGAGCCGACGCGATCTCCTGCATCGTGAGCGACGGAGCCACGACGACGACCAATGTCCTGGGGACATCCGTTGCCGAAGGCGACACCGTGACCGGCACGGTCGCCGATCTCGGCGAGAACAAGACGTACGCGATCTCGTTCTATGCCTTCAACGAATTTGACGCCTACACGTTCGACGCCGGGTCGTTCTATACGGGCGAGCTTTCGCTCGGCAATACGACCGACGCCCTGGAGGCGACGCTGACCGCCGGCACCGTCGAGGTGTCGCGCGAGAGCGCCGATCCGCTCCCGCTGGCAGTGAACTATACGATCTCCGGCAGCGCCGGCGCCGAAGGCTCGACTTGGGAGGCGCCGGTAGCGATTTCGATTCCCGCCAACCAGACGACTGGCTATCTCCTCGTAAAGCCGCTCCGCGACATTTCGATTGCCGCCGATGTCACGGCCACCGTCACGCTTGCGGAGGGAGGCTATGGCATTCCCGCCGCGCCCAACGACAGTGCAACCCTAACGATTGTGAATGACAATGCGATGGCCGGATACGAGACGCTGGTCATCACCAACGCCCTGGACAATCCGGCAGGCGGGTTCTTTGGCTCCGCTCCCGCGTCCGCGCTCAACAACAACGCCGAGCGGATTGTGAGGTTTGCGAGTCCGGAAGAGGCGGACCCGGGATTGCGCGAGTTCTCGCAGTACATGGGCGACTGGGTTTACGTCGAGTCCGGTGACAACGTCGTCACCCGCGACTGGATCCTGGCCGCGTCCATGAACGCGCCGACAGCCGGGAAGACTGTCGCCAATATCGACTGCGCGACGACGGCGATCACCGACCTCAGGGCGAGGCAGGACATCCGCACCTACATGGGCAGCTGGTACGTCCCCGCGGACGGCACGTACAGCTTCCGCATGCACATGGCCTTCGTCAGCCTCTTCTCGCTCGACGGGAAGCTGATGCTCAGGCAGTTCGACGGCAACGCCGTCACCACGAACAACGTTGCGCTGAGCAAGGGATGGCACAGCTTTTACGTTGCGTTCGCGTCTTCTGGCTCGCCGAGCAAGATCGGCCCGGCCACCGGCGAGACGTTGGGTTTCTCTTTCAGCGCCGAGAACGCGGAGCTTACGAAAGACTCCCCCGGCAGCGCGTTCTCGGCCGGTAACGGCTACCTGTTCTCGACGGCCTTCAACGCCGTGCTCGTCCCGTCGATGTGGGCGAAGAGCGGCGACCTCTGGATCGACTGCGTGAACCTGCCCGGAGACCTTCGCATAGCCGGACAGATCGCGTCCCTTGAGCACAAGGTCAGGATCGTCAACCTGCCCGCGGGACGGTCGATTGAACTGGGGCGCCCGCTCAACAACAGCCAGACGGGCTGGCAGGACCTGTCATCCTGCGCCTATCTGGACTGGACCCGTACCATTCTGCCGTCCGGCGTCAACATCCGGTTCGAGGGCTCGGCAGTCATCGATCTCTCCTGGACGTCTGCCGGACGCGGGAGCTGGGCCGAAGGCGCGTTCTCGCTCGGCAACAACGCGATCATCCACACGGAGGTCCCGAACTTCTTCGGCGAGTACGCGGACGAGTTCCACTATCCCGCCGGCCTCGTCTTTCTCGAGGCCGCCAAGCCGGCGGTGATCGGCGACACGGCAAAGATATACGTGCCCGCGAACTGCGCGTTCGGCTACGGCGGCGCGCCTTTTACGATGTCTAAACTGCCCATCTCGCGCACCACTGCCAGCAATGGTCGCTACTACAACGACTTCGAGCTCGGGAACAACGCGGTCCTCAACGCAACGCTCCCCAGCAACGGCGTGGACGACCGGCTGCTTGGAGACATCCACGGACCGCAGGGTGCGCTCAAGATGAACGGATGGAGCCGCGCCATGAAAGTCTACGGCAACGTGGAGGTCAAGGACGGATCCATAGGCCAGCGCGGCTGCCGCCTGTACTGCCTGCCCCAGGCCGGCACGACCAACCAGTCGTTCAGCGGAAATCTGACGCTGTCCGGCGAGAAGTCGACGTATGGCGCGAGCGGCTGGAACTGGCCAGGCGCGACGCTCTTCTTCTGCCCGAAGGTGCCTGGGGAAATCCCGCTGTACATCAACAAGGTGACCGCCTCGGACGCGTTCTTCTATCCCGAGAACTGCAGCACGAACAAGGACGGCTCGATAAAGGTCAGCACGACGCGCCAGGGCGCCATTCTCTCCACCTGCTCGAACAACACGGTCAACGTGTCCACGCTGACGGGCGGCGGCGTGCATCTTTGCGCGTCGGCCCCGTTCCCGATCGGACAGGACGCCAACGAGCATGCGCTCGACGCCGGCATGGGTCCGGCGAACTTCGTGTTCGACAAGATAGTCAGCAACAGCAGCGCGGCGATGAAGCTGTTCGTCTACACGAACGTCAACGTCACCGTCACGAACCTCGCCAAGGCGGCGATCCGCTACGATATGACGACCAACGGAGTCAACGCCGGTGTTCTCGACATCGTGACCAACTGCGCCGACGGCTGCACGATCAAGGCGACGGACATAGCGGTGCTCCCGGCGCGCATCAGCGGCTTCACCGGCGACATCACGCTTACCGACACGACTGCAGGCCGTACCTACCCGGTGACATTCGACTTCGACCGCGGCGTTCCCGTCGGCGGGTGCGATGGCTCGGGCAATCTTGTCGCCGCGCCGACGAGCGGTCGCGTCGTGCTCACGTTCTCCGGCGAGCCTGTCAGCGGCAACTGGAACATCCTGCGGTTCGACAACGACAACGGACTTCTCGACAACTGGGATGTCGAGGCGCCGACTGTGTACGCGTACCAGAAGGACGGCACAGGCCCCATAAAGCGTTTCGCGATTTCCGTGACAAAGGACGGCAACGGCTTCACAATGCACGTGAGCCGCTACGGATTCCGTTTCATTTTAAAATAGCTAGTTGCGAAACCGCGCAAGCGCAAATTCGCACTTGCGCGGTTTGGGCGATTTTTGATATAATTTCCGCCGTTTTGCCGCAGAGGGTAGCGACGGGTGTCGCGAGAGCATGCGGTCAGATTACCAGAAAAGGCAGAAAATGGATCAGATTAGGATCAAGGCGGAGCCGCGTACCGAGCAGGGTACGGGTGCTGTCCGCCGTTTGCGCAAGACGGGGATGATCCCCGGAAGCGTGATGAAGATGAAGAAGGGCGGCACGGAGCTCATCAAGCTCCCCCAGCACGACTTCATGATGGCGATGCGCGGCCACGCGAGCAAGCAGCTCCTGGTCACGCTTGACATGGATGGAAAGGAAGTTCCCGCCCTCATGCGCGAGATGCAGAACGACGTTCTGAAGGGCACTCCTATCCACGTGGACTTCAGCGAGGTGTCGCTGACTGAGAAGGTCCGCGTGACCGTCCCGCTGTATCTCGTCGGCGAGTCCGTCGGCGTGAAGCTCGGCGGCGGCGTCCTCGAGCAGACCCTCCGCGCGATCGAGGTTGACTGCCTCCCGACGGACATTGCGGAGAAGTTCGAGATCGACGTCTCGAAGCTCGGCCTCGACCAGACCCTGTTCGTGCGCGACCTCGACCTTGGCGAGAAGCAGACGGTCGTCACCCGCGGCGAAGTCCCGGTGGCGGTCGTGAAGGCTCCGGACGACGTTCCCGCCGCGGGCGCGGCAGGTGCCGCCGCCGCTGGCGCTGCGGCCGCGACGCCCGAGGTCATCAAGAAGGGCAAGGAAGAGGCGGCCGGTGCTGCCGACAAGAAGGAGGAGAAGAAGTAATGAAGAAGTACGATGCGCTCTACATCTTCGTCGGCATTGCGAAGGAAGACGCCGTCAACGAGAGGCTCGAGAAGGCGCTCGCCGAAGTCACCAGGCTCGGCGGCAACGTGCTCGAGACCGTCGTCATCGGCGCGCCGAAGGACGGCTTCGCCCGTCCCATGAAGAAGCACAACACCGGAATCTACGTCAAGGTCCGCATCGAGCTCGACCCTTCCAAGGTCGACGAGCTCGTCAACCGCTACCACCTCGTCGAAGAGGTGTTCCGCGTGCAGATCCTCGCCGTCGACGAGCGCCGCGAGGCGAAGCTCGCCGAGGAGCGCGCCGCGCGCGCCGAGCGCCAGGCCCGCCGCGAGGCGGCCCAGGCAGCGGCGGCCGCAGCGGAGTCCGAGGAGGCGCCCGAAGAGGCGTAAGGAAGAAGGAAGGGTGATTCGGAAATGGCCTCCTTCAACAAGGTAATCCTGATGGGCAACCTCACGCGCGACCCCGACGTGCGCGCGACCGGTTCGAGCGGCATGAAAGTCGCCCGTCTCGGCCTCGCAATCAACGAGCGTCGCAGGGACCGCAGCGGACAGCTCCAGGACTTTCCCGTGTTCGTCGACGTCGACGCATGGGACAAGCTCGCCGAGCTCTGCGGGCAGTTCCTCTCGAAGGGCAGCCCCGTCCTCGTCGAGGGCAGGCTCCAGATGGACACCTGGGAGAAGGAAGGCGTGCGCCACCAGAAGCTCAAGGTGCGCGCCCTCACGATCAAGTTCCTCGCGCCCAACCGCGACCAGCGCCAGCAGCAGCCCCAGAGGCAGGAGCCGCCGGCGCAGCCTGCGGGCGTGAACGGACTCGAGTCCGACCCCGAAGACCTTCCCTTCTAGCACGTAACCAAAACACAACTTAAGGAAAACCACCATGGCTTTCAAGAAATCCAACAGCTCGGCCGGCGAGGAGTTCGCCGCGCGCAAGCGTCCGGCTCTCGGTCCCAAGGACCAGATCGACGTGAACGACATAGCCACACTCAAGTACTACATCACGGATTACGGCAAGATCCTGCCGGCGCGCATCACGGGGGTCACCTCCGCCCAGCAGCGCCAGATCCGCCAGGGCGTCAAGCGCGCCCGCAACATGGGCCTCATGGCCTAAGCGGAAAGGAGCAGCGACATGCATATCGAAGTGATGCTCATGGACAACGTGAAGAAGCTCGGCAAGGCCGGCGAAATCGTCAAGGTCGCCCCGGGCTACTTCCGCAACTACCTCTCGCCCAAGGGCCTCGCGGCGGTCGTCACCGAAGCCGCGAAGCGCCGCCTCAAGAAGCTCGAGGCCGAGCGCGCGGCGCGCGCCGCCGAGGAGAAGAAGGAGGCGCTCGCCGTCGCCAAGAAGCTCGAGGGTCTCTCCCTCACCGTCTCCGCCCCCACGACGGACGGCAAGAAGCTCTACGGCGCGGTCAGCGTCACGGACCTCCTCGCCGCCATCGAGGCGCAGCGCGGCGTCAAGATCGAGCGCGGTCAGTTCTCCCTCGAGGAGTCCCTGCGCGAGGTCGGCGAGTACGAGGCCAAGATCGACCTCGGGCACGGCGTCATCGCCAAGTGCAAGATCTCGATCCTCGACGAAGCCGCTCCCGCGGCCGAGTAACCGGTCGCCGACAGGCGACTGCACGTCCGGGGCACCGCGGCGCATCTGCCGCGGCGCCCCGTCGCGTTTTTTTGATATAATACTTGATCAATGATCAGGACACTTACCGTCTTCTACCTGCATAAGCCGTGCCGCTCCGACGCGAAGCGGCTTCCCGTAGTCGAATACGGGCTCACGGACGCCTTCCGCGACTTCTGCCGCGAGACGTTCGACACGCGCGCCGCGATGGACTATCCGCCCATGAAGCTCGTCGCGGTTCCGGACGCGCCCTCGCTCGCGAAGGCGCTCTTCACGAGCGGTGGTCCGAGGGGCGTCCTCACCGAGCTCGGACGAGCCTGCTGCCTTTTCCTCATCGACGACGACCTCATGGGGCTCGAGATCGAGGGCCTGTCCCTTCGGTCGTGGCTCAAGCTCTTCTTCCCCGCGATCCCCAAGGTCGTCCTCACGAGGCCCGGACACCCCGCGGTGGCGCTCCCCGCGCGGCGCTGGACGAAGAAGGCGGCGGTGGTCCTCGAGCATCCGTCCCGCTACCACGAGCGCATCGTCCACCTCTTCAAGAGCTTCTGGATGCCGCGCTTCTCCACCGCGCTCAAGCAGTACGTCACGCTGAAGGCCGGAACCAACTGGCACACCCCGGGGCACAACGGAGGCCGCGCGTTCGCGAACTCGCCGTTCCTGAACGGATTCCACGAGGCCTTCGGCGACACGATCTTCCGCACGGACCTGTCCGTATCCGTCGAGTCGCTCGGCGACCTTTCGAGTCCCGAGGGACACACCCCGCTCTCCGAGGCGCAGAAGCTCACGAGCGAGATATTCGGCACTGCACAGAGTCGCTACGTCACGAACGGCACCTCGACTTCCAACAAGGCGATGCTGATGACGCTCCTGAGGCCAGGCGAAATAGTGCTCGTAGACCGCAACTGCCACAAGAGCGTACACCACGCCGTCGTGACGTCCGCGGCCGTGCCGAAGTACCTCCCCGCCCGCTGGAACGCCTCGCTCGGTGTCTGGGGCCCTGTTTCGCTCGACGACATCCGCCGCGCGTTAAGGGCCGACGAGGGCGAAAGGCCGAGGCTCCTCGTCCTCACCACCTGCACGTACGAGGGTGTGCTGTATCCGATATGGGAGATCGCCCGCGAGTGCGAGAAGGCGGGCGTGCTGTTCTACGCGGACGAGGCGTGGGCGGCGTACCTGAACTTCCATCCGTTCTACACCTTCGGACGCGGCAAGGGCGACACGGTGCGCTACGCCGCGGTCAACGAGACGTGCGGCGCGCATTTCTCCGCGCAGTCCACTCACAAGACGCTCGCCGCGTTTTCGCAGGCGTCGATGATCCACGTCTCCACCAGGTTCAAGCAGCTCCTCGAGGAGGACAGCTCCCGCCAGTTCCGCTGGCTGAGGAAGCGCTTCTCCCTGCACGGACGCGGCAGCTACGAGAAGTTCTCGCACGACCTTCACGAGTTCCTGCGCTACTGGCACTCGACGTCCCCGCTGTATCCGTTCCTCGCCGCTCTCGACGTCGCGGGCGTGCAGATGCGCCTCGAGGGCATGAAGCTCATCGACGAGCGCATCCGCTGGGCCACGGCGTTCAGGAAGCGCGTCGCGGACGAGTGCGGGCGGCCGGAGAACCAGTGCTTTGCCGGACTCGAGGAGATCGCAGGCCCCGGCGTCGACTGGAGGCTCGCCGGGTACATGAAGGACCCGCTCAAGATAGTCCTGCAGCTGAAGTCCGCAAAGGCCTGCGCGACGTTCCGCAAGGCGCTTCTCAAGGCCCACATCCAGTGGGAGAAGGCGAGCGCGACGACGCTGCTGTTCCTCGTGACGGCCGGCACGGCCCAGGAGCATTTCGAGTACCTGTTCCGCGTGTGCCGCCAGTACAAGGGTCTCATAGGGCCCGCGAACGCGTCCGCCGCCGCCGGGAAGGGCGTCGTCGAGGCGGTGTCCGGCCAGGCGGAGGTCCTGCCGCACGACGCCGCGCTTTGCGACGGCGAGCTCGTCACGATTGAGGAGTCGGAAGGGCGCATCGCCTCGCAGTTCGTCGTCCCGTACCCTCCGGGCGTCCCCGTGTTCATACCTGGCCTTCGCATAACGAAGGCGATGGTGAAGCTCGTGAAGGACGTGATAGCGACGGACGGCGTGGACGCGGTGCACGGGCTCTTCTGCCGCGGCGGACACGCCCCGTACCTTGTCGAGGTCCTTAACCGCGACGAGGAGTCGCGCGGCAGGATCTAGTCCGGCACGACGAAGATAAGCACCAGGTTGGTAATGTTGAAGAGCGCGTGGTTGAGCATGGGGCACCACAGGCGTCTGGTCTTCATGTAGAGCCAGCACTGGGCCAGTCCGAAGAAGAATAGCGCGATGAACGCGCTTGAAAGCGGCAGGAACTTGAACTCGCCGCCTTTCGAGAGCGTCATGTAGTCGACGTAGTGGGCCGCCGAGAAGGCGACGGACGAGACCGCGGCGATGGTCCATGTCACGGCCGCGGCGCATTTGCCGCGCGCGAGCGCCAGGGACGGCAGCTTCCACCCTGTCAGGCGAAACAGCACCTCCTCGAGCGCCGGGGCCATCAGAATCACCTGGAAGAGGAGTTTGACGACCGCCTTGAAGTGCTGCACGCTGTCGAAGGCGTGGGGCAGGAAGTTCTTGACCGTCGTCATCTGCTCCTGGTCGGGGAGGTCGATTCCGAACAGCTTGGCGATCCACTGTGTGGCAAAGTTAAGGCCGATGGTCGCGATTGCGATCACCGGCCAGACCTTGAGGGTTGATCTCAGATTCTCGTTCATATGCGTAGAAGTATTATATCAAATTTCTGTAACAGCGGTCGCTCCTCCGTGGGCGGTTTTATGGTATAATAAACACATTCTTCCAGTCTGTGGCGAGACATGAAGAGGGGTGTTCTTTGTGATATTTGAGCCAGGTCAGATAATCGGGGCATATCGGATAATCCGCCTTCTTGGTCAAGGCGGAATGGGCGGCGTCTATGAGGTCGAGCATACGCAGCTCGGCGTTCACTATGCGCTGAAGGCTTTTACGCTTGAGGGTGGGCATGTCGATGTCCTAAAAAACAAGTTCCTGACCGAGGGCAAGGTGCTTGCGCGTCTCCATGACCCGCACCTCGTGCGCGTCTTCGACATGAACTTCGACGAGGCTACCGGTACGCCGTATTTCGTGATGGAGCTCGTCTTGTCCGAGGACGGCAGGCCGCGCACGCTCTCGGACGTCAATACGGCGGAACTCGACGAGGACAGCGTCCTCCAGTGGTTCGCGGAGCTTGCCTCCGTCGTCGACTACATCCACCGGGAGGGCGTCGTCCACCGCGACATCAAGCTGGGCAATGTCCTCCTGTCTTCGGATGGACATGTCATTCTCTCAGACTTCGGCATTTCACGCCTTTTCTCGGAACAGTTGCGCTCCGATGTCAAGGCTGTCAACACAATGGTGTCGGAGGCGGCGACGGGCGCTCGCCTCGTGATGGGCACCCAGGGCTATATGGCGCCCGAAGTCGCCGACGGCAAGGAGGCGACGCCCGCGGCGGACTCGTACTCGCTGGGCGTCATGTTCGTCTATCTGCTGACTGGAATCTGGTACGAGCCCGGTTCCAAGGTGTTCAAGCTCTTAGAGACGCTTGAATATCGTTGGATTGATGTCTTGCCGCGCCTTCTCGCCGAGGATCCGGCGGAGCGTCCGACGAATCTCGCGGAACTTGTCGAGCTGCTGCGTAGCGTGCCTGGGCCTAAGCAGGAGAAGGCGGAGGAGCCGGAAGCGCCGCCGCGGCGGAAACGCCGCGCGTTTCTTGCGCTCGCGCTCGCAGGGGCTGCGGCTGTCACCGTTGCTGTCATTGGCTACTTCGTGTTCTTCAACCGTTCTGCGCCTGCCGCAATCGACGATTTTGACGCGGCGTTTAGTGGGCGCGGCATTTACGAGGGGTCTCGGCAATGAGTCTGTTTCCTCCGACTTCCCTGACCTTGCTTCAGAAGCTGGCTGTCGAGGTGACGGGCGGAAACGAGGCCGCGTGGGTGCGCTTCTTCAATCTCTACACGCCAGCCATTCGCCGGTTTGTGGAGTGGAACGACCATGTACACGATCCGGACGACGTGGTGCAGGAGGTATATCTCAAGCTTGTCGAAATCATCCGCGCGGGGAAGTACGATTCCGACAAGGCGCGGTTTCGGACGTTTCTCGCTCTCCTTATACGCCGTCAGCTGATTACGCTTTACCGCCAGGATCAGGCGCGGCATGTCGCCGACCGCTGCTCACTAGACGATTTGACGGAAGAACTTTCCGTTCCGTCCGAGCAACAGGCGCAAGTCGACCTGAGCTGGGCCAAGGCCAAGCATGAGGCGGCGGTTGAACATGTCCTTACAAAAGTGGCGATGAAACAGCAGTCCAGGGAGATTTATCGTGCCTATGTGATTGAAAATCGTCCAATAGATGAGATTTCCAAGATTTTCGGCGTATCGACCGATATCATCTACAAGGTCAAGAACCGTGTAAACAAGATGATTGAAGCGGTCGAAATGGAATATGCCGACGAAAAAATATGATTTTCGCGGGAGATTTGTCCGCGCCGTGCGTACAGTGTCAGTGAACGCAACAAGCGTTCGCAAGGAGTAAACGATGAAAATGACACTGATATCCGTTACGAGTTCTTGGCTTTGTGCCACTGGTGTGGCCGTAATTTCAAGCTATTGCATCCTGACCCATGGCAACGGCACGGCTGGCTCCCAGAAGAAGGCGGAGCGCGTCGCTTGCAGTGTTTCCAAGCGTGGCACGGTTCCTGAATACAAGTCGACGAACAGGCATTCGTCTGCCGTCAAGAAGACGACTGCGGCAAAGGTTGTGACGGAGATCAAGATTCCGAAGTTTGTTCCGAATCCGATTTATGCTCCGTTCACAAATGCGCTGAACAACCTGACGGAAGAGCTGGCGGACATTGCGAAAGACGGGAAAGTCAAGCTCGCGAACGGCTTTTCCCTGGTGACGAAGGACGGCAAGCCGGCTCTCAGCTTTCCCGAGGAATACACGAACGTCGTCATTGGCGGAGTGGCAATTGGCGATGTGTTGAAGGACACTTGGACCCAGGTTAGCCGAAAGAGAATCGAAGGTACGGATCAGTACATGATTGATGAAGTCGCCCTTAGGTGGTATAAACGCCTTGAAGAGCCGGAGTTCTATTGCGTGCATGTTGGGTACACGGTGCTTCCTTCAACCAAGCAGGTCGATTCCATTCGGATGAAAGGGGATCTCTGCGTTGGAACTGCGTCGAAGGCGAACAGGATGGTCAGGGAGATTACACAGTGGATGAAGGAGGACTACGGAGCGGTTGATCTGCGTGCCGATGTTCCGGACGGGACGCTCGCCCTTAAGAAGTTCAGGATCGGGAAGGGGATGGACGTTAAGGTCGTGGTTAACTGGAAGAATCAGCGTGCGGCCGATGGAAGCGATGCTCATATCGAAATTAGCTTTACGGTGAGCGAGCTGGCTGAGGACAATCAGTTTGAGCATCAGTACCTTGGTGAGGCGGCGGACGAGGCTCGAGTCAATGAGCTCAGCAGATCCGGCGTCAACTACTTCACCGTCAATCCCAAGGTCAACGAAGACGACGTCATGCGGAAAGTAGTGTACTGATGGATAGGACACCTCTCAGTTGAAATACAGCCCCTTGCGCGTATATCAATATATTGATATAATATGTGGCGCAAGGAGGCGGAGGGGTGAAAATCTATCATGGATCGTCTATTGAGATACCAATGCCGTTGTTGAGCAAGGGAAAGCTCAGCAACGACTATGGTAGGGGTTTCTATTGCACAGAAGACCTTGAAATGGCGAAGGAATGGGCTTGCAAGGGCAAGGAGCCGCCGGGTTTTGCTAATATCTACGAGCTTTCAACGGAGGGGCTCAACATTCTGGATCTTTCGTCGCCAGACTTTACAATCCTCAACTGGATGGCCGTGCTGCTGGCGAATCGTACATTTGACCTTGATACCGATATTGCCATTGAGGTGAGGGACCATCTTCTGGCGAATTTCATGCCGCCGATCCAGGATTCTGATGTTGTGATCGGCTATCGCGCCGACGATTCCTACTTCAACTATGCGGATTCGTTCGTGAACAATGCACTTTCCGTAAGGCGGTTGAATGAAGCGTTGCACCTCGGCCGACTCGGAATGCAGGTGGCGTTGCGCACGGAACGGGCGTTTGAATGCCTGACATATCTCGGCGCCGAAGAGGTAACATGGGACGAATACCATCCACGCTACGTGTCTCGTGATGCCGATGCCCGTACACAATGGAGAGATGTCGTCAGGAAGTCGTCGCGTGCGGCGGACGATCTGTTTGCCGTCGATATCATAAGAAGGGGGCTTCAACATGGCGATCAGATCATACAATGAAGTTTATCTGAACGAAGCCAAGAGGCATCTCGGCATTGCGACGGACTATCTTGCGAACGTCTGCCGCGTCCCCGTCGACAGGATCGGGTACATCTATGCGTCAAGTGCGACGATGGTTCTCTTTGGACGTGGAGACCCCGGCGTTGTCGCCGGACTATCCGGCACGGAACTTGGGCATCGCCTTTATCGTGAGATTCGCCCAGGCGAAGAACCGCCCGAGGCAGTCAATTTCGGTGCTGGACGCTCTCCCGAGTATTGGGGCGGATGGGCGCTTGCGCATTTTCAGTGGTACTGGTGCAAGACGTTTCGCTGGATATTCGCCCGCACTTCGATGTCAAATCTGCTGGGCAAGTACAGCGTCTACCACGAGATGGATGTTTCGCGGTTTCTCGAGGACTTCATGCAGGAGCTTGAATCGGTGAAAGTCGAGAAGAACCTGCGCCGCATGCGGCTTGCCGCCGGATATTCACAGTCCGAGCTGTCCCGTCTCTCGGGCGTGAACATCCGCAATATACAGCTATATGAGCAGGGCGTTCAGGACATCAACAGGGCGTCGGCCTCGACACTTGCCTCGCTTGCCCGCCCCCTCGCCTGCACCATCGAGGACCTGATGGAATGAGATAATGGGGGATGCGGCATTTAACATTTGACCGAACGATACATTAACATTTGACCGAACATGAGTGCGCTAATTCACCGAATGTGAATATGTCAATTCACCGAACGGAGCCGCGTCAATTCACCGAATGACATTGACGTATATGGGAAAAATGTGCTATAATAAGCGACATGAAAAATGGTGAAGTCTATAGAAAACGCATATTAGACGCGATTTTAGAGCGAAAACTTTCCGGAGCAGGGGCAGTCCTGGTGGAAGGCCCCAAATGGTGCGGCAAGACAACCACATGTGAGCAACATGCAAAAAGTGTTCTTTACATGGCCGATCCAGTCCGGCGTGACCGTTATCATGTTCAAGCCGAAGTTGACATAACGGAACTGATGAAAGGCGAACAACCTCGCCTTATCGATGAATGGCAGGATGCGCCGAAATTCTGGGATGCGATTCGCTACGATGTAGACCACTCGTCGGGTTGGGGGCATTATATCCTGACAGGTTCGGCCGTTCCTCCAGACGACAAGAATGAACGGAGCGGAAAGAAGGACATTGTTCATTCCGGGACAGGGAGGATTGTGCGTGTGCGGATGCTCCCAATGTCCCTGTGGGAATCTGGCGAATCATCGGGAACGGTTTCGCTTGGTTCATTATTCAAGGGGGAGAAGTTCAAGGCGGGCGAGGCCATCGCCAGATCGTTGAAGGATATGGCGTATCTTGTCTGCCGGGGCGGATGGCCACAGGCTGTCAGTCAAGGCGGAGAAACGGCACTTGAGCGCGCATTTGAATATGTGGATGCAGTCGTGAATTCTGACATATCGCGTGTTGATGGCGTCTCGCGCGATCCAAGGCGCGCGCGGCTGCTGCTCAAGTCGTATGCCAGACTGCAGGGAACGCAGTCCACCATAGTGAACATACGCAAGGACATGGCGACAGGCGACGGAAACGGTCCCGACGACGATACGGTGTCGTCCTACATTAATTCCTTGCGCAAGATATTCGTAGTCGAGGATGCCGAGGCTTGGTGTCCGGCACTGCGATCCAGGGCCGCCATCCGCATGTCGCCCACGCGATATTTTTCCGATCCTTCGATTGCCGCCGCAGCACTTGGCCTTGGGCCTGAGGACTTGATGAACGACATCCGCACTTACGGGATGTTCTTTGAGTCTATGGTGGTACGCGACCTGAGGGTGTATGCAGCCGCGTTGAATGGAGATGTCAGCCATTATCTGGACCGCAACGGGCTGGAGTGCGATGCGGTCGTACACCTGAGGAATGGTGCGAGCGGACTCGTTGAAGTAAAACTTGGCGGGAAGTCTCTTGTCGAGGAGGGGGCCAAGACACTCAACGAACTCTCTGGCATAATCGACACATCGCGGCAGAAGGAGGTCGCATTCAAGATGGTCGTCACCGCGACTGGGGATTGCGCCTATCAACGACAGGATGGCATCATAGTGTGTCCAGTCGGTGCGCTGCGGCCGTAGCAAAAAAAAAATGATTTTCCCGCGGGAGATTTGTCTACGCCGTGCGTATAGTGTCAGTGAACGCAACAAACGTTCACAACAATCATCAACAAGGAGACATAAAATGAATGCAAAACTGACACTGATAGGCACAATGGCGGTGGCGTGTGCGGCTTTTCAGCTGACGGCGATGCCGACAGAGGAAGAAACGAGGCGGGCGGAGCCAGTTGTCCAGAAGCTGCTGGCGTCCGAGCGGGCGGCGCTTAAGTCCGGCAAGAAGACGCGCTCCGAAGTCGCCGTCGCGGCGATGAAGCTGGCTGACGAGGCCGACACGGACGCGGCGAAACTGCTGCTGATGAAGGGCGCTTTCGTCCTCTATGTGCAGGACGGCAACCTTGAAAAAGCCGTCGAGACGATGAATGCGCTCGAGGCGGCGATTTCGGACATGCCGCCGCAAAGCGTCACGAACATGATCGAGACTGCGCTCCTCGGCGTCTCTAAAAAGGAGGACGGCGCACGGCTTTACAAGCTGCTCGACGAAGCGCATATTGCCGCCTTGACAAAGGATGCCGCACCGAATGTCGAATACAAGTTCTCCTACAAACTTGAGAACGGATTTGCCATTCTCACGGGCATTGATCCCAAACCTGTCGGCACTTTTGTTGTGCCGGACAAGATTGACGGGCACAAGGTTACGAGTATATCCGGAAGTGGTTATAATGATGGGAGTCCGTTCTGGAGTGGCTGTGAACAAATGACCAAGATCGTGCTTCCTGCAGGTTTGGAAATACCTGAAGCGTTTTGCAATTGCAAATCGCTGTCAAGCATCGAGATATCAAAATCGAATAAAAAATTTGCTTCCCGCGACGGGGTTCTTTATTCAAAAGACTTTTCCACGTTGTTCGCTTACCCCAAAACGCGCGAAAGTATCGAGCTTTCTCCAAAGACAAGAAAGGTGAAGGGGTGTGCGTTCCGTGGTTGCGCACTGAAAACGGCGAAGATCCCTGAGGGCATAGAGGAGGTGGACGCATGGAATCTTTGCGAGTGTCCGGATTTGGAGTGGATCGAGTTTCCGAAAAGCCTCAAATATTTGGGCC
>Ga0265298_10004806_pt1 | contig 17149 bp, 14 predicted proteins | sample AusTroGonzalo_MG_3_FD_193486 | JGI IMG/M metagenome (GOLD analysis project Ga0265298, IMG submission 193486) | Bovine rumen microbial communities from tropical cattle in Woodstock, Queensland, Australia - Gonzalo_01 | ecosystem: Host-associated > Mammals > Digestive system > Stomach > Rumen ... | reverse complement strand
GCATCCTTTGCGAGAAACAGCGGCGGATAAGACATATTGTCAGACACCGCTGCCATTTCCCGCTCCGGATCAAACATCATTCATGGCCTTTTCATCAGAAACCGATGTGCTTCTTTTCACAGGAAGGCTGAAGATCGTGCTTGCTTTCGCTTTCTTTCCGGAGTGCATCGATCCGGTCGGCATTGGAAACATTGCCGCCGAGATAGAAGAAACTCTGCCGGACCGTGCGGAAGTCGCCCGGAGCGAGACGGGGGACGGACGCGAGCTTCCGTTCCTCTTCCTCCGAGAGTTTCGACTGGAACATGCGTTCGAAGAAGATTTTCTTTCCGACTTCATCCAGATAATCGAACTCGAGCTTGAAGGTGAAGCGGCGCATCACCGCGGGATCGAGATTCGCGGAAAAATTGGTCGCGCCGATCATGATGCCGTTGAAGTTTTCCATCTGATGCAGCAGTTCGTTGACCTGCGTCACCTCCCAGCTGCGTTGGGCACGTTCGCGGCTCTGGAGCATGCCGTCGATCTCATCCAGGAACAGGATCGCGTGTTCCTGTTCCGCTTCCTCGAACGCCTGTCTGATCAGCTGTTCAGTGCCGCCGACATACATATTCAGCAGGTCGCTGCCCATTTTGACGATGACTTTGGTATTCAGCACCGCGCCGAGATACTTGACGAATTCCGTCTTGCCGGTGCCCGGGGCGCCGGAAAGCAGGAGATTCATCCGGGGACGGTCGATTTCATCCGTGCTGCCGGTCTGATAATTGCGGATGGCGTCCACGATCTGGGGCAGTGGAATGTTTCCTTTGATGTTCACGCCTTCGAGCGAATAATCCTTGGCCGGAAGCATTTTATTGCGCTGAGCGGAAAGACCGAGCAGTTCGCAATGCGGCTTCATCAGTCTGTCCACCAGATTTTCCACATCTTCCGTTTTCGGTTTGAGCTTCGCGACATTCTGCAGGACCATCGTGATGCCGCCGGCACTGACCGGATAGACCGAAGCGAATTTCGTCTGCATCGCATCACTGACGAGCGGTTCCAGATTCATCTTGGCAACGTTGTTGCGCCAGATCATCTTCCGTTGGGAATCGGTAAGCGGATCGAAACGGATCGAATAGTCGAACCGGCGGCGGCTGGATTCGTCGAGCGCATCGGCCGGCGTGTTGGTGATCCAGATCGTCGGGACCTTGACTTTGTCCAGCACGCTGTTCAGACGGCCTTTGTCGCCGACCTGAAGGCGGCCTCCGAACATCAGGGAGAAAAACGATCCGCATCCGCCGCGCAGCATTTCATCCGATTCGTCGATCACGATCAGACTGTGTTCCGGATCGACTCGTTCGGCGCAGACCTCCAAAGCTCCGAAACGGAACTCCGGATCGTTGTGGGAATCGTTGTTCTGGTCGTTCTGACGAATCATGTAGCAGGTCCGATGAAGACGGTCCGCCAGGGTCTTTGCAAAACTGGTTTTCCCCGTCCCCGGGGCGCCGTAAAGAAGAATATTGGCTGAGTTCGTTCCGTCGCAGCAGGAGATGATCCGTTCGATCAGTTCTCCGTGCTTTTCCGCCAGGGGACCGTAGAAATCCCATGGCAGGGTCTCTTCCTTGCTGATCGTATAAAACATACTGATCAGAGGTTCACGGGAAAAGCCGTTCAGAAAACGAAGCAGACCGCCGTTGAAATCCAGATCGTTGTCAACGCAGCGGTAACGGCGCAGCCGGCTTTTCTGATCCAGAGCCGCCATCACATCGGAAAGTTCACAGTCAAGGGATTTCGCCGCGAACACCGCCTTGTCTTTTTCATCCGTCTGACGGTTGTGACCGTCGGCAATGCAGAGGAGATCGCTTCGGATAAAAGCGAAAACCAGCAGGATGTTGATCTCCAGATCATTCAGCTTCATCGTGTTCTGGAGTTCGGACACCTTTTGTGCAAAAGTCTCATTGGCATATTTTTCAGCCGGATTGTTCCGAAGTTCTTCTTCGACCACTTCGGACAGCATGCTTCTCGCTTTTTTGCGGGCAAAATCGCAGCTCCAGATCTCTCGGATCATTTCCTTGGGGTTATCGGTGAAATCCAGACTGTTGCAGCGGCCGGGCTGCTTCTCCATCCTTTCGATCATCTCTTCCGGAAATGATTTTTTGACCAGCTCGATCCACTGTTCATGGGTCCGCAGCCCGGCGACCAGTTGAAAGGTATCGTCATCATGGACCGAACCATCGTGGTTTCGGATGAAATTGAGAAAAAATTCCAATGCTTTGGATTCACGCCAATGGGTTTTCTGTTCCGTGTAATGGTTCATTTCTTTTCCTTCCATGTGTTTATTATCCAGATTATGCCGGATCGTCAAGCGACCCCCGTGCCATATTTTATTTACGGATATAAATGATCGATTTTTTTCACTCATTGCCGATTTTTTTTGAAATCATTTCGGATAGTTAAAGCGCCGGGGAATGTTTCCCTTTGCACGAGCCGTCCGGATGCCGCGGACACGAGGCCGAGGTCAGGCTCCGGATCGAAGAATACTTCTGCCCGCAATACTTGCAGGTGTATTCCGATTTTTCGGATCCTTCATACGGCGCATGTTTCCCCTTGCATGATCCGGCCGGATGACGCGGGCACGAGGCCGCCGTCAGACTTCTGATACTGCTGTATTCCATTCCGCAGTACTTGCAATAATACTTTTCCATGTTTGCTCCTTTGCCCGTTCCGGGCGTTGACTGTCATGCCGTCCTTCCGCGGACCGGAACCGTTCCGGCCATCCGCGCGGAAAAGCGGACATCATGCCATTAGCAAATCCCATGCCAGTTTTTTTCAGGCATGGAAATTACGCCGGAGCGGCATGGTTGATTCAGAAAATGACCATCGGTATTCAAATCCTGAACATCGCTTTCGGTCCGACCCCGCCGGACCCCGCAGGAAAAATCTGGCATGGGAATTGCTTTTTGACCAGGCATAACCCGATAACGAAAGGATCGAAAAATGGCTCAATGCGAGATCTGGAAAAAAATCGACGAACTGAAACACCATCCGGAAATGGCCGGCACGCCGGGGTATGAATTCGATCACCTGCTGAAGAAAAGCGATGCCGTTGACTGGTTTCTGCTGCTGATGGAACAGCCGCAGTTCATCCCCCCGCACGACTGGTGGTTCGGACTGCACTCCCGCAGCGATCTCCCCTGGGCGATGCTCCTGCAGAAACAGCCGCAGTTCGAGCAGTATGTCCATTGGGAAAGCGTCAACCGGCTGGAACTGGTGAAGCTGGCCTATATGGCTCCGGATATTTTTCGGAAACATTTCCCCCAGGGCCGGCCGTGGGATCTTTATGCCTTCCTGACGCCGATGGAAAAACGCGTCCTGCTGTGCAATCTGCCTCAGCTGGAAAATCAGGTCGACTGGGATGAGCTGGACCGGGAATGGGATACCGGGGCCTGGATGATGCTGCTTTCGTATCAGCCCCAATTCGAAAAATACTTCGACTGGAGCCGGATCGAAAAAAAGCCGTCTCCGTTCTGGGATATCCTTCTGCAGTCCCAGCCGCAGTTCGCCTGCCACTGCGATTTTGCTCAGCTGGATGACTGGCAGATCCGACGCATCCGGAAACGTCAGGGACAGTTGTTCGGCGGAGACGATCAATGAAACTGACCGGACTTGATTTTGAAACGGCGAATTATAGGCGGGGAAGTATCTGTTCCGCCGGGTGCGCCATCCTCGAAGACGGCATTGTAACGGAAAAACGCGAATGGCTGGTCCGGCCGCACAGGTCATTGGATTATGTGACTGCCGTCTGCTATAATGTTCACGGCATCGGTTACTACGATCTGCGCCGGGCTCCGGAATTCCCGGAGATCTGGCCGGTCCTCGGCGGCATGCTGAATAAGGCGGAATATGTCGTGATTCACAATGCGCCGTTCGACCTCGGACATCTTCGGGCCGCGCTGGAACTCTACCGGCTTCCGGCGATCCGGTTTCAATATGTCTGCTCCCTTGCTGTAAGTCGTGAGAAGTTTCCGGAAGCGGAGTCCCATTCGCTCGTTGCGATGGCGTCAATTTTTGACCATGAATTCCGGCATCATGACGCCCTTGAGGATGCGCAAGCCTGTGCGGCGATCCTTTTCAAGATGAAATTTGAAGAAAAAGATGTAAGAACGTTTGATTTTCATTACGAACAGAATTAAATTATATTTTGAACATTGACTGTTTAATATTTGGAGGATAAAAATGGAAAATCTGATTCTGACCGGCTGGGGATGGAAAAGTTACCCCTGCGCTGCGGCGCTGGCGCTGCGGCATTGGAAAAGGGCCGATATTTTCGGCATGAGCACCCGCCGACTGCCGGAATTCCTGCTCGGCGCCGGCCGTTACAAAAATATCGTGATCCTCGGCGTCGGGCTGACCGGCGATCCGGAACTGCTGGAAAAAGCCCTGAAGAAACTGAAGGCGAAATCGGTCCATGTCTCATGGATCAGTGCCATCGATGTCCCCGAGTCCATTTCGGAAGGGATCCGGTCGTCGCTCGATATCTTTGTGGATGGTGAAAATGTCGCCGAAGCCGCAAGCCTCTGTTACGGTCTGCCCTATGAGGATATCGAACCGATAACGGTGGATAATGATCCCGACCCGAAAGTCCTGCCGTATCATCAGCTGCTTGAGGCGGCCATGTATTCCTACCGGAACTATCAGGATGAAAAATCCTACGGCGACGCCATCCGGCACATCGCCAACGGCGATCCGGAAAGCCGCTGGTCCGATTCCGAACGGCAGCTGGTCGAGCACTACAAGCGTTACGGCAACCGGGAACTGGTCGGAAAAAGTCAGGCGATGCAGGATCTTCTGGAAAAAATCAATCTGGCCGCGCCGCACACCAATGCCCGCGTGCTGATCTACGGCGAAAGCGGGACCGGCAAGGAGACTGTCGCCTTGCAGATCCATAACAAATCCCCGCGCAGGAACGAGCCCTACATCGCCTTCAACTGCGCCAGCGTAACCCCGAACCTGCTGGAAGACCGTTTCTTCGGACACGAAAAGGGCGCTTTTACCGGCGCAGGGGAGATGAAGCACGGTCTGTTCGAGCAGGCCAATGGCGGGACGTTGTTTCTGGACGAGATCGGGGAACTCCCGCTGGAAGCGCAGGGCATCCTCCTGCGCGTTCTGGAAGGCGGCCGCTTCACCAGGATGGGCGGCAGTGCGGAAATCGAGGTCAATGTGCGCCTTCTGACCGCGACGAACCGCGATCTCGCCGGGATGGTGCGCGACGGAAAGTTCCGCGAGGATCTGTTCCATCGGCTGAACGTGGTGCAGATCCGGGTCCCGCCGCTTCGGGAACACAAATGCGACATCGACCAGATCGCCAACGGTTACTGGCTGAAACAGCACAAGCACCGGCTGGAACCGGAGCAGATCGAAGCGCTGAAAACCTACGATTATCCGGGCAACGTCCGGGAACTGTTCAACCTGCTGGAACGTGCCAGCGTGCTGGATGAGCAGGATTTCACGCGTTTACTTGCCGAACACAAACAGATGACGGCCAGTCTCGCTCCCGCAACGACAGCCGAAGTCCCCGACGAACTGGATGCGGCGATCCGTCTGCATGTGAAGCGAGTTTTCGAGAAATACAACAATAATCTGAGCAAAACCGCCGAGGCCCTGAAAGCCGCCCGGAACACGGTCAGAAAGTATTTGGAATGAAAGGAGTATGTGAAAATGAAGTATTATGTCGTCTCTCCTAACGCAGCAAACGATGGTCTGGCGGATGAATATCTCGCCTATATGAAACGGCAGCATGTCGTTTTTATGGGATGGGATACATCGCACAAATCCGGGGCCATGTTTGCTAAAATTCAGCCGGGAGATTGCATCCTTGTGGCCCGGCGTCAGAACTGGGTGTGGAAATCATATTTTACCGGTATTGCTGATTCTGTGTCGGATTATGATAATGACAGCGGCAACGATTTTGAACAGCGGATTGAATTGCGGCAGTTTACAGATTTCTCCGGATGTGAAAATGTTATCCCCTTTACAAAAGGATGTACCAGTTATGAAAGACAGATCCCCGGTGCGATTTTTCAATTGAATCAGGAAAATGAATATGATCAGAACATCATCCGGCTTTTGGATTTTTTTGCTGATCGTTCGGCTCATTCCTGCACGATCAGGGAAATTTCGAGGTGGCAGGATAATCATCGTGTTTCCATTCCGGCACTCCAGCGGGGATTGGTTTGGGAACCCAGACAAGTTGAACTGCTGTGGGATTCACTGCTGAGAGGATTTCCCATCGGTTCGTTTGCGATTTCATCCGTCTCGGCAAATCCGGAACAGAAAGCGGCAGATACAGAAACTGAATATTTCCTACTGGATGGTCAGCAGCGATACAATGCAATCTCTTTAGGATACCATCAGACAGATGCACTAAGTCAAGCAGCATTATGGCTGGATTTTTGTCCGCCCAAAAGAAGCAGCACCTCCCGGTGTTTCTGGGTAAAAACAACAACATCTGCCCATCCCTGGGGATTTGCCAATGACGATGACTGCAATGTCCTCAGATGGACGAAATACAGAGAGGCCTTGACTTTTTTTGTGCCCGCAGAAAAAGACATCTCAAAGATCAAATTGCAATCATTGTCTCTTGCAGACACATGGCCGATAGAGTCCGGCTGTCCCATTCCGCTTTTCACAGTTATGAATTGTTATTCCCGGTCTTGTTCCAGTGACCGGGAAGCGGCCGGGCAGCAATTCAAAAAATACCTGGAAGAATGGCTGGAAAACTTCAAGCACATGCATCCGAAATTTTCTCCCAAAGAGATCGATCAAGGTGTATCTGACCGTGTTTTTGATGCATTGGCTGAGCTGCAATCCTATACAGTTACAGTGAATGTGCTGAAGAATCAGTTTTTATATGACGTGGATGATGTCTCTTCCGAAGGCTGTTCCAGCCTGGAGCACCTTTTTACCCGTCTGAATACTATGGGGTCACCCATTTCGCCTTATGATTTGCGGTATTCTGCAATCAAAGCTTATTGGGCAGAAATCAAAAATGCCAATGATGAGATTGCTGCCTCGATCATGCCGGTTGCGCATCTGGCCGTTCTTGCTTTTCGTCTCGGGTTGACGGCGGCCTCAGGGAAAAACACCTTTGCCGATACCCCGTCTATTCCGGAAATCCGCAAATTGGGCAAAGATCACAGCACAGTTGCTTATCAAATCATTTGCAGCCTGTATCAGGACAATGGAAAACTGCTTCGTCAAATTATTCAGAGAGTTGAAGCGATGCTGAATGTCGGATCGGAAGACAATACGGACGGACTCCCGCCGGTCATCCGAACATCAATCATTTTGAATTCCCCTGATATTTACCTCGCCCTGATGTACCTGGCATATCATGAAATCCAAGGCGCTGATTTTGACAACTGCAATATCCAGGGAATGGCATTATGGCTGCATTGGCTCAGTCTGGGCGGCAAAAAACAGAATGCCGATGAAATCAAGAACACCTTTGAAAAATTGTCTCCACAGAAATTGAAAATCAAACTGCGGGAACTCTGCGATAAGAAACAGCTGGTTGCTCTGCTTCCGGAATTCGATATTGGAGACTATCAGGATCAGAATTGGCGCATCGAATCTCTTGAGGAAAAGGAATGGAAGCCCTTACTGAATTTTTGTTTGTGGGAGAAGGAACTCCTGATCTTCAGTGAGCGTCAGTATTTCAACAGAACATTCTGCTATGATCCCGCGCTGCAGAATTTCCTGCAAGGCCACAACAAGCCGTGGGACTGGGATCACATTGTTCCCCGTTCCTGGGTATCAAAGCAGCGCAAAACAATGGGTCCTTGGAAAGGTCTTTGCCAGGAATGGTTGTGGACGAATGGAAACTTCGCCGCGATACCGTTCAGTATCAACCGGGGAAAAAGCGATGCGGCGGAATGGCAGGAATATTGTTCACATGCAGGAGAACTTCAATTTGATTCCCGGATAATGAATCTGCAGGAATCAAACCTGACCTATGAAGAGGAAGCCGCCAAATTGTTTGCCGATGTTTGCTGGCATCGTATTTTGCAAATATATAAGTGCTGGTATGATCAGGTCAGAGATCTTCTTTGATAGATAGATTTCAACCAAGCTGTTCAAAACCGTCCTTACCGTAAAACCATTCAAAATCTGACCTGCTGTGTTCAAAAAAATTGGATGCGGCAGGTTTCTTTTTGCCTGTTCCTTCTGTAAAAATACCTGGCACGGAATTTGCTTTTATCGCTGCTGAAATGTCCGGCAATGTTGCCGACGGCTGCCGGGAAACAGAAAAAACAGGAGTTTCGAATGAAAAGTATTGAAGATTGCCGAAACGGAAGAAAGTGCGGAACTAAAAAAATAGAATGTGTGCGTCAGGAAGATTGGTTAGGACTTCTCGGCGAAATCGAATGGCAGGACGGGTCTAAGGGGGAACTATTTCATCTGAACTCTGCTCTTATCGCCTACATCGATGATGGTTTTCTCACCGAAGATGACGACAAATGGTATTTTTTCGATTCCGAGCACAATCTCGTCAAGGCGGTTGCCAAAACGGATCTCGGTGACTGCTGGGGGATCGGGTGCTTTGCTCCGAAAACAGAAATCGAAAATCTTTCAGCGGATTTCTACATTTTCGAAAAAATCGTCGAAGACGGAAAAAAAGAGATTGTTTATGTTCGGGCCGATGGTGAAATTCTATCGCCAGACCTTGGGCATGATGTCAGTCGGGTTTATGGATTTCCCGCAGACTTTTTGGTCGATCATGGTCCTTTTGAGGATGATTTTTCAGGTTACTATGAAAATAACCCCGAATGTATGAGTTTATCAGAGGCAAAAAAAGAATTTATACTCTATCCGCCATGCCTCCAGGAAAACGAACCACCTGCGGCTCGCAGATAAATCTTGCCTGAACCGTCAAATTGTTCAAAAACTGACCTGCTGTGTTCAATAAATGGATGCGGCAGGTTTTTCTTTGCCCGGATTACGTGGGTAAAAACAATTGGCACGGAATTTGCTATTATTGGAGCATCGAAGCTTGTATGCTTAAAATCAGGAAAGGTATTGCGACTATGAAAAAACTGAATGAAGAAGAAACTCAGCGTGTGGAGTCAGCGGCAGAACTGATTGAACTGGTCCCGGCCAGAAAACGTCCAGGCTCTTTCTGGGCATTTCTTTTGGCTGTTCATCCCGAACATGCGGATGAATGTCCATGGGAGAAACTGAATAATGAGGACTGGTATTATCTTTTGCGCGCAAGACCGCAGATCGTGGAACAATGTCCGGTGGAAAAATTAGGCCAAGAATTCTGGTATGAGGCTGTGAAGCACAATCCAGAATTAGCGAAGAAATGCCCATGGGAAAAATTGGATGGAAAGCACTGGCGCTATCTTTTGCAGGAACACCCCCAGTTTGCGGATAAATGCGATTGGCAGAAGCTAGATGCCAATGACTGGAGTTCGCTTTTGCGGAAACAGCCGCAGTTTGCGGATAAATGCCCGTGGAAGAAATTTGATGGATATCATTGGCGTTCGCTTTTGGTGGTACAGCCGCAGTTTGCTGATAAATGCGATTGGCAGAAGCTGGATGGCGATGACTGGTTCGTTATTGTGTCGTGCCAGCCCCGGTTCGCCGATAAATGTCAGTGGCAACTGTTGACCGGACGTTATTGGTCCTGTCTCCTGCAGAGAGCACCCCGGTTTGCGGATAAATGTCAATGGCAAAAACTGAATGGGGAGGACTGGAGCGAGCTGCTGAAGAAATGTCCCCAGTTTGCAGATAAATGTCGATGGCAAAAGCTGAATGGTGAGGACTGGCGTAAACTTCTGGAAGAACAACCCCAGTTTGCGGATAAATGTGATTGGGGCAAATTGGATTCCGGGGATTGGTATGAACTTTTGCTGAAACAGCCCCAGTTCGCGGATCGATGTCCGAAGGGGAAATTGAATTTCCTGTCCGGTTCCAGCTGGTCCCGGCTTTTAGATAATCAGCCCAAGTTGGCAGATACATTCCCATGGGATAAATTGACAGAGTGCCACTGGGGCGCAATTTTGGCGGACCATCCCGAGCTGGCTGCCAAATGCCCCTGGGAAAAATTTACAGGTGATTACCTGGTTAAGACACTGTTGACATCCCCGGAGTTTGCGGACTATTGTCCGTGGGACAAGCTGAATGGGAGACACTGGAGTTATCTTTTGCAGAGCCAGCCGCAATTCGCGGATAAATGCAACTGGAAGAAATTAAAAGTCTCAAATTGGCTGGATCTTTTACGGTATAAGCCTCAGTTCGTGAACAAATGTCCTTTTAAAAAGATGGACGAACAAGATTTTAAAAAAATCATAAAAACTCCCTGGGACATCCTTATTGGATCCCGCCCGTAAATTATCCGACTGCAGCGTAAAAAACATAAATGGAGATATTGATTATGGAAATGAATGTTGTCATGGTCCGGATCGAGCCAGGGAAAGGGGTGCTGGAAGGTAAGATTTTTACCATCGAAGCGGAGGCGTGCTCCGATGGCCGCGATGCGGTGAAGGAAGCCGCGGCGCAATGCGGGATTCCCGAAAATTTACTGGAGCCCCGTCCGTGTCCGCTGATGCTGGTGGACGAGGATGGCTGTCAGCGCGGCTGGTCCGATGAGATCGAGTATGAGGGGATCCGTTACAAGTTTCTGATCGAACATGATTCCTCAGTACAGGCCTTTGATCCGTTCGATGAAGAATGACTTGGTAATGGAGACAGCTGTTCCGTGAACACCGAACTGCAAAATCAACTCTTTCAGGCGGCGCCGATCCTTTATGCGATGGCCTTGAAAAGTCCGGCATGGAAAATCGGCGCTTCGGACGATCTCTTCCCGTTCCTGAACGAACTGTCGCTCGAAATTGAAAAATTCAACCGTCGATACCGGAAACGGGCCGTCCGGGTCATGAAGATCGCCATGGTCGGCGGGGAACTGGTCTTTCTGGTCCATCGGCAGATTCCCGCCATCGAGAAAAAGATCACTTCCGCACGGCATAGAATCCGGCTCTACCGGAAGGAACTGCGGGCGGCATTCCTGCTTCGGGCGAAACACATGGGAACTACCGCGCTTTTCGGATCGACCCTGATCCCGGACTGGAAACGGACCATGCCGGATGATCTTGCGACCCTCCGCGCGATCCTGCAGTCGGCCGAAAAGTTCGCCGTTTCCAAAGGAGATTGGAAGTCACTTGCAGGCTGGTACAGACGGTATCTGCATGACGAAGACGAAGCCGTGCGCTGCCAGAACCTGGCTTCGCACTGCGAGTGAAGCGGCAAGTTTCTCCGCCTCTTATCCGGCATCTGAGGGACAATGGGCTTTTTTGCGTTTCCGATCAGTCGACGCCTTTGCCTTCGGCTTCGGGGGAATAATAGGTGTCTTTGTCCGAGGGTCCGATGTTGCCGGCATTCAATCCCGCCACCGCTTCCGTTTTGGTGTTCTGCAAGGACATCTTTTCCTGACTGGCATGACCGTCCGCCCAGTTGAAATTGGCCGTTTTGGCGGAATGGCGGAAATGGACGTTGTTCATGTGTCCCGTGCTGGCTTTGCGGGTTACTTTTCCGCCTTCCGCACCGATCTGCAGCGGACCGTAGACGGTGGTCACGGGTTCGGCGGCATCGTTGTTGACGTTGACGGTATCGGCGAAAGCGACCAGCTGCGAGGGACGGGAGATTTTCTTCATACCCCAGGTCGGTTGTCCGGTCGTCAGGCTGACCCCCAGATACAGCTGCGATCCCATGCCGTAAAGGTCGTAGCCGTAACCGGTCCCCTTGCTGATTTTTTCCGGATCGGAAAGATCCCAGTTCCGGTGGGGATCGGTGCAGATCAGGCTCTTCCAGTTGTTGTTCATATAGGTCAGCATATAGGAGGTTTTCAGATTGAAATCGGAGCCGGTGCGGGTGCCGAGCCAGAAAATCCCGTTGCTGGACCGCTGATAATTCAGGGCGCTGGGCAGGCAGTGTTCGTAATCGTTATAATAACCGGCAATGGCCAGCCCCATCTGTTTCATGTTGGAAAGACAGCTGATCGCCCTGGCTTTGGCACGGGCGGCATTCAGAGCGGGCAGGAGCATGCCGGCCAGGATCGCGATGATCGCGATAACCACGAGGAGCTCTATCAGCGTAAAATGCTTCGGCATTTTACGCTTCAGATATGAGGTATGAGAGATGAGAGAGGAGGTGATAAAAATCTTTTTGCAATTCTGCATGTTGATTTCCCTTTTTTTTGTTATTACGATTTTGAAAAACGTAATAATATACAGCTGTAAAAAGGAAAATCAAGCGGGGAGGGAAAAAATCAGGAAATAATTTTTTCGCCGGTGGTGCTCATGGTCAATTCTGCATGAAGGACACCTCGCTGCTGTTTGACGGCGGCGGCGAGATCGCGGATGCCGTTGCCGCGGCCGCGGATCATGATCATTTCGGCGCAGATCTCGTGCGTGATATGGACATGGGTGGCGGCGAGGACGGTTTCATGGCAGTGATGCTGAAGCTCAACCAGTTTTTCGGTAAGGCCGCGCTGGTGGTGGTTGTAAATCACGGTCAGAGTGGCCAGGACTTCATCATTGCGGTTCCATTCCTGGCGGGTGAGTTCGCCGCGGATGAGATCGCGGATGAATTCCGAGCGGTTCTGATAATGGTTTTCGGCGGCGAGGCGGTCGAGTTTTTCGAGCAGCGGCGAATCGAGCGAGAGACTGACGCGTGTGATTTCAGACATGATGAACATCTCCGGGTTGACTTCTTCGTGTTTCGGGCAATATACAGTCTGAACAGGAAAAAGTCAACCCGGCGCCGGTCAGGAATTGACGACTTCGGCTTCCTCCGCCATGACGGTGCGCATTTTGGCGAGGGCCTGATTCTGGATCTGGCGGACGCGTTCGCGGGTGCGTTTGATGATGACGCTGACCTGCTCCAGGGTCTTGAAGTGGTAAAAGCGGAGGGTGATGACTTCGCGTTCCCGTTCATCGAGGATGGACATGGCCTCGCGGAGTCGCTGGAGGGAATCGGCGTCGCTGACCTGTTTTTCCGGTGATTTGGCATTGGGATCGGCGATCAGTTCCTCGAAGGTGTCGTTTTCCCCGCTCTTGATCGGATCATTCAGCGAAAAAGTGCTGCTTTCCGCATGCCGGAGCATATTCACCGTGCGTTTGGAATAATGCAGTTCTTCGGCGAGTTCGGTGTCGAGGGGTTCGCGTCCCAGTTCGGCAGTCATTTTTTCGCGTGTCAATCTGATTTTGCGGATCTTCGCGCCGGTCTGGACGGGGATCCGGATGGTCCGGGTCTGATTGGAAAGTGCGCGGTGCATGGACTGCTTGATCCACCAGGCTGCATAGGAGCTGAACTTGGCGCCCAGGGCGGGGTCGAATTTATAGACGGAGCGCATCAGCCCGATGTTGCCTTCGGAAATGAGATCCATGAGCGGCAGACCGATCCCCTTGAAATCGTGGGCGATTTTGACCACGAGGCGGAGATTGGACTGGATGAGAGTATGGGCAGCCTGTTTTTTCTGTTCCTGATCGGAGCTGTGGATCATTTCCGCGAGCCGGATCTCGTCCTCGACGCTGATCAGCGGATAACGGCTGATATTTTCCATATAAGTTTTCAGCGAATCTTTCTTGCCGACTTCCAGCAGTTCTTCTTCCAGGTCCGGGAGGATCTCTTCATTATCCGGAGTCTCCGGCATCGATTCCTCTGGTTTCCGTATGTCTTCAGCGCTGATGATCCGAGGCAGACTTTTCCGTTTCCCGTCCGATTTTTTCCGGTTATCCGGCTGCGGGCTGATCACTTTGGCGGCCGGAGTTTTTTCCTTTTTGGAAACCGATCGCGATTTGCCGGCGGCCGTATTTTTCCGGTTATCCGGCTGCGGGCTGATCACTTTGGCGGCCGGAGTTTTTTCCTTTTTGGAAACCGATCGCGATTTGCCGGCGGCCGATTTTTTCCGTTCGGCTGACTGTGTTCCGGCGGACTTGCCGGCAACGGTTTCCTTTTCTGCTGCTGCGGCGGATTTCCGTTTCTTTTCCGCTGGAGTCTGTGTCCGGTCTGAGGCTGCTGCATTTTTTCCCCGTTTGGCAGAGGGTGACTTCCGCGGTTTCCCCGCCGCTATGGTTGGTTTTTCCCGCTGAGCCGCAGCTGTCCTGCGGGTGATTTTGCGGTTTTCCGTTTTGATGTTTTTCTTTCTCAAAGTCATGTCTGCCCCCTTTGCTGTTTGGTGCATATAAAATAAATCGTTTCCATTATATACCTACCCAAAGACCTGCTTTTTTTACAAAAACTGCGTAAAAAACAATAAAACACAATAAAAAAGTAACATTTTACAAAACCCCCAATATTGGAAATCTTCCCATATATGCAGAACGGATGAAAAGAGATATTTTTTTCCGGCCGATCGGTTTTTGACAGAATAAATCTTTTGCCGGAATTGATTTCTCCCGTTCCCCATTGTAAATTACAGTAAGGTGGCAGATCAGATTTATGGATATGAAAGGCTGAGAGAGAATGAAATACAGCAAGGAAAAAACATCGTGCATCTCGTTTCCGCTGGGCGGGATCGGGTCCGGTTCAATAGGGATCGCAGGCAACGGGGCGCTGGTCGACTGGGAGATTTTCAATGCGCCGGCCAAAGGCAGTTACAACGGGTTGTCGCATTTTGCGGTCCGTGCGGAAGAAGACGGGAAAGTCGTTGATTTCCGGGTATTGAACGGTGACCTGGCGCCGCATTACATGGGCGAATATACATTCGAGCGCCGCCATCAGGGATACGGGTTCGGTCCGGCGGCGGCGACGCTCTGCAATCTGCCCCATTTCCGCACACATTCTTTCGAAGGAACGTATCCGGTATGCCGGCTGGATTTCGGCGGCGAAAAGTTTCCAGCCCGCTGCAGCCTGACGGCATGGAGCGTCCTCATCCCGGGAGAAAGCGAGCCGTCCTCGCTGCCCGCGGCCTTTTTCGAGGCGGAACTGGAGAACAATTCCGGCCGTCCGGTGACCTATACCGTCCTGGGAGTCCTGACGAATCCGTGGAGCGAAAAAAATGTTTCCGCATACAATGAATTCCATACTGGTGCGCTGACCTGCTATGACGGCTGCGGGACTGGAGACCTGACTCTGGCGGTCGATTCGCCGGGCGGCACGGTCTCGCATCAGACCTGTTTCTACCGCGGCGGCTGGCGCGATGCACTGGAGGTATATTACCGTGATCTGCTTGCCGGCGGTGATTTCAAGGAGCGGCTCTATCCTGGAAAGAAGTCGGATCCGATCATGGACAGCGGTCTGGTTTCTGCCCGTTTCACACTGCAGCCCGGAGAAAAAAAGGTTGTCCGGTTTGTGCTCACCTGGCATGTCCCGTTCCGTTCCATGGCCGAGATCCCGGGCCGGAATGAAATCGCGGAAAAACAGCAGATCAGAGCGGAGTGGAAGAATTATTATGCCACGCGCTGGCAGGATTCCCGGGATTCTTCGAATTATGCACTGAAGAATTATGCGGAACTGCGGAGCAGAACGTTCTGTTTCCGTGACGCGATTTACAATGGAACGCTTCCGGAGGTGGTCAGAGAGGCGGCCGCCTGCAATCTGGCGGTGCTGAAAAGTCCCTCCTGCCTGCGGCTGGAAGACGGCACTTTTTACGCATGGGAAGGGGTAGGGACGCGGCATGGTTCCTGCGAGGGCTCCTGCACGCATGTCCTGAATTATGCGCAGGCGCTGGCGTTTCTTTTTCCCGATCTGGAACGCTCCATGCGGGAAAGTCATCTGAAATACAGCATCGACCCGGAAGGCGGGAGCCATTTCCGGCTGTTCCTGCCGCTGGGGATCCGGATTCCGGAACAGAAGATGCGTCCCTGTGCCGACGGCCAATTCGGCGATGTGATGAAGATCTACCGGGACTGGAAGATCGGCGGCGATGATGAATTCATCCGGCGGCATTGGGAAACAATCAAAAAAACGGTCGAATATGCGTGGAGTCCGCGCAACCCGGATCTCTGGGATCCGGAGAAGTCCGGCGTGCTCACCGGCCGGCAGCACCACACGCTGGATATGGAGCTGTTCGGCCCCAATTCCTGGCTGACGGGTCATTATCTCGGGGCGCTGGATGCGGCTGCCAGGCTGGCCGATTTCATGAACGATACCGCCTTTGCCGAAAAATGCCGTACGCTGTTCCGCAAGGGAACGGAATTCGTGAACCGCCGTCTGTTCAACGGCGAATACTTCACCCAGCAGATCGACCTGAAAGACCGCAGTATCATCGAAAAGTTTCAGGCGGAAAAATACTGGAGCGGGGAACACGGGGAGATCAAATATCAGATCGCCGGCGGCTGCGGGATCGATGCCGTCCTGGCGCAGACTTATGCCGGCCTGTATGGTCTGGGCGACATTTTCGACCGCCGGAAATACCGTAAGACCCTGCAGTCGATCTATAAATACAATTTCAAAAGATCCATGCGGGATTTCGTCAATCTGTGGCGGGTTTACAGCCTGAACGATGAAGCCGGCACCATCATCTGTTCCTGGCCGAAAGGCGGCAAGCCGGCCATTCCGCTGACCTATAACTCGGAAACGATGACCGGTTTCGAATGGATGTTTGCCGCTGCGCTGGCCGCAGAGGGACAGGTCAGGAAGGCCCTGGCGGTCGCCAACGCAGTCCGCAGCCGTTTCGACGGGGTGAAGCGGAACCCGTATAACGAATTCGAATGCGGCAGCAACTATGTCCGCAGCATGGCTTCCTACGGCCTTCTGATCGCCTTCAGCGGGTTCAGCTATGACCGCAATGCGGGTATGCTGGGATTTTCACCGGTCATACCAGGCGTGTTTCAGTCGTTCTGGGCGCTGGGAGAGATCTGGGGCACTTTTCATCAGGATGAAACGCATGCCGTGATCACACTGCTGCATGGTTCATTCACACTGAAAGAACTGCGGCTGGACCGGAGTTTCGGCCCGGGGATCCTGCCGGTCGAACTGCATGCGGGCGATTCCCTGGAGATCCCGTTTCTGCCTGCCGGGTGATCCGGAGCAGCGGGTAACAGGTCAGATGACCAGAAGCATACCGATATTTCTCATGATGCCGGTCTTCCAAATACCGTAACGGTATAAGATATACCGCTTTTTCAGGAAACCGGCATGTTTGATGTCGGAGAACAGTTCCAGCATCTGG
>Ga0265298_10004804_pt1 | contig 17155 bp, 8 predicted proteins | sample AusTroGonzalo_MG_3_FD_193486 | JGI IMG/M metagenome (GOLD analysis project Ga0265298, IMG submission 193486) | Bovine rumen microbial communities from tropical cattle in Woodstock, Queensland, Australia - Gonzalo_01 | ecosystem: Host-associated > Mammals > Digestive system > Stomach > Rumen ... | reverse complement strand
TCCATTTCATCAAGGACATCGTTTTCGAATCCGGTCTTGGAGGCGTCGAAGCTCTGCTGGTTCACTTCGTACGCCTCGAATCCTGCCATGGCGCCGAGTTCGTGCTTGCCGAATTCTTTATTCCAGCTGAAGTTGGTCTGGAAAGTCCAGCGTGACGTGTGGTCCTGGGTATAAGTAAGTTTGAGTTTGCTCAGGTCATCATAGAAGTATGCCCAGGTATCACGGCTGAATGAGTATGCATCACCGGTCGTGGGATGCTGTTTCTTGAGGGACTCGGTAAGAGTGTACCCGAAGGACGCGTTGTATTTGATGCCGAAAGGCAGATACACGTTGATGTAGGGCGTGGCACTGATGTAATGCGAAGTGACATTGCCCTTGTAACGATAGAAGAAGTAAAGGTTGTTGCGGGATTCCGAGCTTTGCTCCGGGTTTTCCATCCAGCCGTACTTCCCGTCATAATAAGGATAGATGCCGGGAACTCCGCGGGAAAGAAGTGTCATTGAGCCCGTAACGTCGCTGAGCTGCCGGTCGTTACGGTAACCGAACAAGCGTGCTCCGACCTCAAGCCAGCTGTTAAGCTTCGACGACACGTTGGTGCGGAAGGATATCCTCTTATTCTCTGTATTGGCGATTACGCCCGGATTGTCCATCCACATGGCAGAGATGAGGAACTTCGTCTGTTTGGTGGAACCGGAAGCGGAAAGGGAATGCTTCTGATAGATTCCGGGCTGGAACATGGCTTTCATCCAGTCGGTGTTGGGATAGGCAACATAGTTCGGATAGCCGGAATCTGAAATGCCGTTGGGATCCTTCTCCTTTTCGCGCCAGAGATCTATCATGGTCTGGCTGAACGGCTGGGATTTATCCACCTGCCAGGCTGATTCATTGATAAACTCCATATAGTCGGCATAATTGGAGATGACGCCGAAGTAATGCTCGGGTTCCTGATATGCCGCCATTCCTGTATATTCTATACTGAAACGGCCTTCTTTGGCTTCCTTGGTGGTGATAAGCACCACACCGTTGGCTCCCCTGTTGCCGTAAATTGCACAGGAAGCGGCATCCTTGAGAACACTGACTGATGCAATATCCTGAGGATTGACGTTGTTGATCGTACCTTCGAAACCGTCCACGATAACGAGCGGAGCAGAATTGTTCAGGGTACCGACGCCACGGACACGCATCACCATCTCCTCAGCTCCAGGCATACCGGAAGTCTGTGTTACGTACAAACCCGCAGATGCTCCTGCAAGCATGGATTCCGTAGTCGTTGCTGGACGGGAATCAGCTATTTTCGAATAATCAACCGTTGCTACAGCTCCGGTGACGTTTACACGTTTCTGGGTACCGTAACCGACGACTACCACTTCTTCAAGCAGGGACGAATCGGGATCGAGTGCGATATCCATCGACTCACCGCTGACCTTCAGGGATTTGGTGACATATCCCATAAAGCTGATTTCCAGGGTCTCGCCTTGTGCGGCCTTGATTTCATAACGCCCGTCGAGATCGGTGACGACTCCGTTCCCGGTTCCAGGGATGACTACGGAAGCGCCGGGCAGGGGCAATCCGGCCTCATCCCTTACGGTTCCTTTCACTGTATTCTGAGCCAGGGCAACGGTGGCGGCCAGGCTCAGGAGTATTATTGTAAAAATATGCTTGCTCATAGTTCCTACCATTCTACTGAGAGTGCTGTTGTCTTGCCGCTCTTGTTGACGAAGGCGAAGAGGAACGCGCCGATATCACGGCCTGGCCAGTCTTCTTCGGACATATAACGGCATTCGGTGGAGTACGTTGCAGAGGGGAAACAGACGTAGTGGCCGTCGGCAACCTTGAGATGGATGCGGAGATGGCCGCTCTTGATGGCGTTCTGCAGGGTGAACTGTACCTTGTAGGTTATTCCCTCGAAGGAGCCGTCTCGGTTGCCGTGTTCTATCATCAGGGTGCAGTCCTTGGTGAACTGGCCATCAGGAGACGTAAAGCTCTCGCGGTTGCACTTCCACTCTTCCCCGTCGAGATATTCGACATCCCAGAACAGGGAGCCGCCTCGGCTGTAAGAAGGGATGGTGAGAGTAACGGTGGTTCCTGCGGCAACTTTCTTGACGGGAACGTCTATGTCGAAATAGTCACCAGTCCAGAGTCCTTTGACGCAAGGCGAACTGTAGTTGTACTGTTTGAACGTGTTGTTCTCGAAGCGGAAGTTGGCCGGATGGTTCTCACCCATGACGTAAGTGATGGTGGCCTGCGCTTGGGTAGGATTGGTCCAGATATGCGTAGAGAGAGCATACGGATCCGCATTGGTTTCCGCTATCCACATAGGCTGGGTGGCAGGAGTGAAAACACCGGCGTCGTTCTTAATGCCGATCGGCCACTCAACAGGCGATGAACAAGGAATAACTCCGTCACTGCTCGTGCTGACCGTTTCAGTGATTGCGCTGCCTGCCGGATACTCCTTTCCGGCGTTTTTGGCAAGGAACGGAATGACGTTTTCGAAGCCGTTGACATCCGTGAACGCCAGTTCGAAGCCGCCTTCCGGTACTGTAAAGGGTGCGACTAGCAGATTGACGTCAGTGTAACTCGAAGTGAGCTGCGTGCCTGCGGAGCCAAAGTCAACTGTAATGGTCTTAGAAAGGCTTACAGGATCCGGCGTGATTTCGTCAGAATTAAGGTTATAGACGGCATTGTATGCAAGATTCCCATCAAACGCGCTTTCATCTGCAGGGCGAATTACCAGGCTGCGGAGAACTGTGCCGCCTTCTTCATCAACGATAGCACTGGGAACGCGGAGACGCATAGAGCAGACTACGCTCTTGAAGGCCAGAGGTACAGCCGCCACGACGGATGAAGCCGTATTCTTGGCCACATACAGGCCGCCAGCCTTCATACCGGGGGTATAATCCACCTTGGAAGGCACGTTCACAGCAATTCGCGAAACGTCGGTTATGCTGGCATCGTAAGGTGCGTATGCGTAAAACTTGAAATTATGGTCTTTGGCGTAGGTCAGGATGTTGTCGCCCTCGTCCTTCCTGACAAGATTGAAGACCACGCCTTCCGTAGTCTGGCTGACGGGATGGAAGCAGGCTGGAGTCTTGGAGCTCATCGCCGTATTCTCCGCTCCGTCACGGGTGCAGGTGGCAAAAACGCCCACCACATCGTCGGGAGACCAACTTGCGCCGGCAAGGGTGCCGGCAAAGTTGACGTCCAGGCTGTCATATACCAGCGGACGGTTGTCTTCCGTGGAGTTCTGGCAGGCTGCAAGGAGCAGGGCGGCCAGGACAACTGCGGACAATAGCTTAAGTGTTTTTATCATAGGAGCAAGATTAAAGGACTGTCACTGTGCCGGAAAGAGTTCCTGCGGTCTTATAAAAATACCCGCTGGTAACATTCGACGTTCCACTCACCGAGCAAGTACCACTGGCAGTAACCGTCTTTCCCGAGACGATTCCGCCAACATAGCCGATATAAAGAGGTGTTATGGCGCCGGTATCGAAAGCCATGTCCGCGACAAAATCGTTTATGGTGCAGTTTTCAAATGCCCAGCCGATAACTCCGGAAAGAATACCAATTTTATTAACTGTCGTCATGGTATTGCCCGATACCCCGAAAGTATTGGCGGAAGAGCCTCCTGAAATGTTGGCAAAACCGGCAGCGCCTGCAAGTCCGGAAGCGATACTGTTAGCATAGCTTGCTGTACCCCCTGCAATTACTCCTCCGCCGCTTAAAACGGCTCCGGTATTGATACAGGAAACAATATCCACATACTTGGAAGACATACCGTGCAGTAAACCAGCTATACCACCGTTATAAATCTGACGAGCTCCACTCATATTGGTATTGGCACCGTCAATAGCCGAAGAATTCAACGAACTAACATCTACGGTTCCGTCGTTGGAACAACTGATAAGTTTTGCATATACTCCTGTTGCGCTGGTGATAACATAAACTTCAGTGCTCTGGCGGGCTTCTACCTGGCCGACTATACCTCCTACACAATAGCCCGCATTGGTACTGGCGTGACGATTCTCATATACAGAGATATTGCCATGGTTTACGCACCCTTCAAACTTTGAATAGTTGGATGCATCTCCAACGGTCACTACACCATTGATACCTCCGACAGCAAGATTGGTAAAAGCAATTGCAGCAGAATTTGTCTTGGTGATTGTAATGTCCCCATTATTGACACAGTCGGTGTAAGTTCCTGGTGTAGTTCCCCTGTTTGCCCTTGCGGAGATTCCTCCGCCATAACATTTGATCGTACCGCTGGAAGGGGTGAATTTGTACTTTATGTCCATATTGTTCACGCACGCCTCAATGGATCCACCGTTTTGTCCGGCAATTCCGGCGATGACACAACTGCCCGTAAAGGTCATTTCATCCATGGTGCAGTTGTTCACGCAGCTCCGGATAATACCGTAATTGTATTTGGCTATTGCAGCAGTACCAGCTTCTCCCTGATTGGCAATCCCTGTAAACTTACCTCCACGCTTCAGGTTCTTTACCATACCTGTGCTTGCAATCTCAGCAAACAGAGGCATCGTCTGCGTCTGTCCGGAAATGGTGAAATCGTGTCCGTCAAGAATTCCTTCAAAAGATTTACTTACCATAACAGGGGTAGTTTCGAACACTATGTCGGCCATTATGTTCACTACACCATCTCCATCCTTCCAGGCAGAATAATCTCCGGCATTCGCGGCCGCGACGAAGGAATTGTAGTCGGCCGCGGTATAAATACCGGCATCAACGTATGTTCCCTGGGCGTTGAAAGCGATACCAGTAGGATATACCTTGCCGGCACCGGCGGCGAATGACGCCGTAGACCTGCGCACCATATAATGATTATTTACGTCAAGGACCATAATGTTGATGCCGTGCGAATATGTACGTGCGGGGATGGCGATATACATAGCTGTTCCCTGAGCCACACCGGCACCGCAGTCAAGCGTTACGGTGCTGAAGTTGTCTGAACTTCCGCCAAGTGAAGGATCAGAACTGAAAGTAGCGGTAAAGGATCCGCTCACGGGCACGCCGTCGTTGGCCTGCACGCGGACGCTCTTGATGGCGTCGGTGTCGGATCCGCCGGAAACGGTGACCTTGAGGTATGCCATTGCGTGCTTAAACTCAAGCCCGCTGCCGGCATCACCGGTCCCGAGCATTACGGCCGCTGCGGGATCGTACCCGTCTGCCACATAGTTCTGCACTGCAGGAAGTGTGACCTTCATCGTCGCCGCATTCTCTCCGTCAGCCTCAGTATAATCGCCGGCGTATGCAGAAGCAGGATAAATTGCAGCATAAGGAGGATTGACCACGGGGAGGTCAAATGTTGCGATACGTGCATCTGTTGCATCTATTGCAATACTGTTGGAGGACTGTCCGTTGACGGAAATGGCGTCGGTGGAAGCCCATTGGACCTGATAGTGCCCGGCGCCATCAGGAGAAAGAACCGTCCTGGTATCCTCCGTCTGCAGGGAGGCGCGGAGTTTCATTGTCTGGGAAGGAAGCGTTACGTCGAGTTCCTTGGGTGTGCAGGAAAGAAGTGCAAGCGCTATGGCTGCAAGTATTGTTGTCTTTTTCATGGTCGTTTGCATTTCTAAGTTTACTGCCAGTCAAAATCGAATGTTTCTTCATCCATATCCGGATTGGCCCTGGTGGTTCCGGATGCTTGGAAGACACAGGACGCCGAGACACTAAGAACGCGCACCTGCGGCTGTTCATAAGCGGTTTTGCTTAAGTTGCTTTGAGATTTAATCATAATGGTTATTATTTATTATACGTATTATTCATACCATGCTACTGTTGTTGCGTCGGGCTTTACTTTGGACGCAGTAGGAGATTTGGCGACTGCATACTCTTTGAAATTACCGCTGCTCACGCCAAGGTCGGATCCGTCCACCTTTATTGAGCCGGCAACCTGACAGGAGTTAAAGGTCGCAGAAGTAACTACGTTACCAATCAGCAGGCCGGGAAGACATGTGGAGGATGCTTTGCATACGACGTCTATCGCAGGAACGGCTATGCAATTTGTGATATTGACCTCCGAAAGGGCAAAAGCAACAAGGCCACCGGCTGCTCCTACCGGAGTATTGTCAACAGACTTCAGGGAGCATATGGAAGAACCGGAAGTGATGTCAACAAACTTGGCAAGACCGGCCAGGCCGCCCAGTGCAGAGGTGTTCACAGATGTGTTCCAGCCACCGAGAATTGTACCAGTGTTAATACAGCCGCTGATTGTGGCGCTTGAACCGGAAATACCGGCAATGGCACCGACAATGCCTCCTGCCGCATCAAGGCGGGCGCCGGACGCGCTGTTTGTTACGCCTCCGCTGTGGCGGCAGAAGGTCTTTATCGTCCCTTCGTTGCGGCAGTCGGTGAACTTGGTATTATAACCTTTGTCGAGCCCCAGGGCGCCGCTGTCGCCGGGAGAAGTCGTGTACCAGGCACAGCTGCGGCCGAGAATTCCACCTATTGTGGTAGACCTGTTTGATGTTGTTTCCCCGTTGGAGATGCGGGTAACGGCACCATAGTTCTTGCAGCCGGAGAACTCGACTCCGTCAAGATATACCTGGCCGCAGATGCCGCCGACAGAACTCTTGACCACGAATGAGCCCTTTACCTCGATGTAGATGTCGCCATGGTTCTCGCAGTTCGTAAATTTGCCCGGAGAACAGGAGCTGTCAGTATCGATATGGGTGGCGGATGAGCCACCGAGGATAGTATGGCCAAGCGCTGCGATTCCTCCGCCGAACAGGCCGACCGTGCTCGTTGCATTGTGGTGAATCGTCACGTTCCCGTAATTCTTGCAGTCTTTTATTTCACCTCCGTTCTCGGCGCAGATTGTGCCGAAGATACAACTTGTTGTGACAGTGATGTCGGTCGAGGCCCTGTTGATGCAATTCTCAATAAGGCCCAGATTCCTTTTGACTATGGTTGCGTTTCCTGCGCCTCCGGAATTGGCCATGCCACTGAAAGAGCCGTCGATTGTAAGGTTGCGCACGACACCATTGTTTCCGATGATATTGAACAGCGGCCACATATTGCCGTTTGCCGTGAGGGTATGATTGTTCCCTTCCAGGACACCATTGAAAGTCCCGTTGGCATATGCAAAGTAATCGTCAACCTCCAGGTCGTTCATGATGGTAACCGTTTTACCCTCATAATCATAACCATTGGACACCGATTCGGCGAAAGCCGCCCAGTCGGCAACAGTATAGATGCCGCCGTCGACAGGTGCATCGGCTGACGGATTAAAGGAAACTGAGGTACGGTATACTTTGCCGGCCAAAGCCGAAAAAGATGCGGTGGAACGTACCGTCATAAAATGGTCTGAAACGTCGGTAATAAGCAGATTGATGCCGCTTGAATATGTCGCGGCAGGGATTGCGATAAACATCGCCGTTCCCTGTGGGACGCCGGATCCGCAATCCAAAGTCACGCTGCTATAGGATTCCTTACCGTTTTCGATGGCCGGAATGTCGGAGAAAACTGCCGTAAAAGAGCCGCTCAGCGCCTGCCCGTTGTTTGCCTGGACACGGATGCTCTTGATTGCATCGGTATCGGTAGTTCCGCTGACCGTGATCCTCAGATAGGCCATTGCGTGATTGAAAAGCAGGGAAGCGTCACCTCTGCCCAGCGTAACTGCAGCAGCCGGGTCATATCCTCCGGAGACGTAATTCTGCACGGCAGGCAGGGTGATCTTCATGCTTGCCGGGCTCTCCGTGGTGGAGACAGTATAGCCTCCGGCATAGGCGGAAGCAGGAGAAACCGCCAAATACGGAGCATCGACAATCGGAAGGTCGAAAACCGCAATACGGGCATCCGATGCATTCACTTCGATGCTGTTTGATTTTTTTCCGTTTACGACAATCTCATCTGCGGAAGTCCAGTTCATCTGGTAAGTCGCATCGCCGTTGTCAACGAGAACCGTCTTCGTGTCTTCGGTCTCAAAAGCGGCACGGAGCTTCATTGAACGAGAATCATCTGCAACGCAAGATTCTTTCGGCGTGCAGGAAAACAGCGCAATCGCCAATCCTGTCAGAGTTGTTATCCGTTTCAGTGCAGTGGACATAATGGTTGTAATTTCTACAGTACAAAATTACAACAACTCCCACCGACCGTCGAAAAGAAAACGGTCAATTATCACCAAAAAAGAAGCAGGGCGAAAACCCAGAAAAAGCTATTTGTTGTATTCTGTGGGGGTTACGCCATATTGCTCCTTGAAGCACTTGGCGAAATAGGAGACGTTGGAGAAACCGACGGCGTATGATATCTCGCTGATATTGTTGCCGTGCGAATTCCTGAGCATCTGCGCAGCTATCGAAAGACGCGTAACGCGGATATAGTTGTTAGGAGAAGTGTTCAGTAACTTTCTGATTTTGCGGGTAAGCGTTGACGTGGACATATTCAGCTTCTCCGCAAGGAAATCATTGGAAAGTTCTGCATTGTCAAGGTTCTCTTTGACAAGACCATCGAACCTGGCAAAGAACTCTTCGTCCTTCTTTGGCAGTCCGAACAACTCAACGTCCGTACCGATGCGGCCGCTGCTGAATGCGTTCTTCATAAGACTGCGCCTGTCGAGTATATTGCGTATGCTGGAACGCAGGTATTCCATATCGAATGGCTTTTCGATATACAGGTCAGCCCCGGCCTCCATTGCCTGGATCTTGGACTCTACAGAAGCCCTTGCGGAAACTATGATTATCGGAAGATGCGAGATTTCTATGTCAGAACGTATCTCCCGGCATAGTTCCAGTCCGGACTTGCCCGGCATCGAGATATCAGAGACCAAAAGGTCGACATTCTTTTCCTCAAGCAACTGAAGTGCGGTGTCGCCATTGCCAACAGCAATGACTTCGTACTCACTGAGTTTGGATGCAAGGTAATCCGTAAGATCTTTGTTATCGTCAGCTATCAGTATGCATGCCCGGTCAGGTTCGGTTACGGATTGAGATTCCTGATGCGTCTTTATGTCCGTACTGCCCTCAACAAGTGCAGGAAGGGTCAGGCGGAAGAGAGTAATATCTTTTCGGGGATCGAGAACAAGTGTGCCGGAATGCATCGCAGCAAGGTTTCTCGACAGCGGCAGTCCTATACCGACGCCGTTGGCATACACACGCGCATCGTCGTGATACTGCATGAACGGCTTGAAAATATCCTCCCGGTATTCATCCGGAATGACCTGTCCGTCGTTGGAGAACTCAACGGAAACGGTATCGCCACTCGATTCCAGTTTGACTTCGACAAAGCTCTCAGCATATTGTACCGCGTTGAGCAGTAAATTGTTAAGTATCTTATTCAGAGCCGCCTGGTCTGCACTTACCCAGGCATTCTGCACGCTGCTGCTGAATGTAAGCTTCAGGTTCGCCGTACGAGCGGTCTCGCTATAGTCGAAAACCATGGCATTAAGCCTTTCAACAAGATCAACCGGTTCCGGATTAAGCGCGTATCCATTTTTCTCTATCCTCACGAAATCCAGCAACTCGTTGACGAGCTTGGACATGTATCCGGTGCTGTTGTTCATAACGTCAAGATCCCTGCGTACGTCCTCGTCCAGGCCTTCCTTACTCATTACGCTCGTCAGAGGTGCCTTAATCAAAGTGAGGGGCGTCTTTATTTCGTGGATGACGTGAGAGAAGAAGTTGAGCTTTTCCTGGTACAGTTCGTCTTCCTTTGCCTTTCTGTATTCCTGTTCTTTCTTCATTCTCTCGCGGCGGTCAAGTGCCCGCATGCCCAGTGACCCCAACAACATAAGCACCAGAAGGGCCAATATGATAAGAATAATACCGGGAGGGGTCTGCCAGAAAGGCTTGCGAACAATTATCGCAAGTGCTTTTCTTGCCGGCTCCCATGTATTCTGAAACGACGAAGTGCGGAATTCAAGAGTGTACTCTCCAGGCGGCACGTTGTAGTAGTAAATAGAACGCGACTGCGGTATATCCTTCCAGTCATCGTCAAAACCCGTAAGCCTGCTCTGGACATGCGGAGAAGAAAGGTAATCCTGTCCAAGGAATGCCAGGGCGAAGCCGAATGACCTTTCGTCCGGTTTGAATTCGAGCCTGTCCATCAGGTCGATATTGGAATCTACCGTAATGTTTCTCGGGCCAATCCTTAATTTCGTCAGGGCAACATGTGTCTGGCCGGAGGTAGATGAAAGATTTGAAGGATTGAAACGAATGAATCCATTGTCGGATCCGAAATACATATCTCCCGACTTACTGCGAAGACAACTCTTCTTCAGCTTCGTATCCATCAGGCCGTCGAAACCGGTATAAACCCGCGTCTCTTCGGTTCTGGGATCGAATAGGATAAGGCCGCTGTCGGAAGCAAGCCACATCCTGCCATTATCATCGGATACGGCTTTAAAAAAGACATTGGACGGGAAAGCCTTGTGCGACGATTTGTCATACACCTTGAACTTTTGATCAGCCTGGGAGAAGCGTGCAATACCGGAACTGAATCCGATGGTCCACACCTGTCCGGAGGCATCAAGGAAAACTGACGACAACTTGTCGGAAGGAAGGCCGGAAGTGTCTCCATAACGATAATTCACAGGACGGCTGCCAAGTTGATAGTCCCAGGAAAACAGGCCGTTGGCAAAAGAAGAAAGCCACAAGCGGCCAGTTCCGTCTTCATCGATTGAAGTAATGAAGACCCCATCAAAGGCATCGACTTCCCTGAAAGCGTCGTCGCCCCTGTCATATTTGAACAGGCCAAGTGTCGTTCCCGCAAACAGATCTCCATCTACCGTGCGGTACAAGATATATACTCGAGGATCATTACGTCCCGAAGACCTTTGCAGAATTCCATAGTCTTTGACGCGGCCGGTACGCGTGTCGATGCGGCAGAGGCCGTTGAAAGTGCCTCCCCAGAGCCAATCTCCGTCAATGCACAAGGAACATACGGTAACAGATTTGAGGCCGGTATTGAATGGCACGGTGGTATGTGCCTGTGAATCATATACAAACAATCCGGAATTCTGGGTTGCCACCCAGATACGCCCGGCGCCGTCTTCTGCAAAGCCGCTTACGCCGCATCCGTAAAGAGAACGACCGGCGGCCAAATATTGTTTTTCAATTTTTTCCTGAAACTTACCGCTGTAATTGACACCATTTTCGAGCGTTCCTATCCAGAGCCCTCCACTGCGGTCGACGTACGTACAGGTAACATAACTACTGGAAAGTGAAAATGAATCGGAATAGTCGGAAGATATACAAGAGCCCATTCCAGAATCAGGACTGTACACCCAGGCACCCTTGGGCGTAGAGAGCCAGAAACTGCCGTCGGAATCACGGAATGCGTCAACAAGTACTGTGTCCTCAGGAAGGGAGAACAAGACTTTCACTTCTCCTGTCTTGAAATTGGCAACTGATAGTCCAAGTTTGGCGCTAGCAATATAAACCGAAGTTGAATCCTTTTGAAATATTCTTTCTATTTCGTCACCTTTGTAGTCGTTGCCTGGTAGCCCTACGCTGCGGATATTTTTCATCCTTGCATCAGCTTTATAAAGGTTGACGTGGAATCTGGATACGAGCATGCTTCCGTCGTCACGGATAAGCATACGTCTCGCTCCATAGGCTCCTGACTCCTCATAACTCACGTTTGTAAACTCCCTACTGTTGACGTTGTAGGAAAAATAGCCCTGATTGTTTACAAGCAGGTGTACCGTGCCGTCATTCGTACAGGAAAGGAAAGTGACTTTATTGTGTATGACAGAGCCCCTGTCGCTACTGTCAAGCAGAGGCTCGAATCGATCCAGAGAATAATTGTAAACGGAAACTCCGGCATCGGTTCCCACCCAGATGTTGCCCCGAGTGTCCTCCACCAGGCAATGGATGAAATCTACGGGCAGCCCAAGTGCCTTTGCATCATAGACGTAGAAGTTGAATCCGTCGTACCTGTTGAGGCCTTTATATGTTCCTATCCACATAAAACCGCGGGAGTCCTGCAGGAAGCAACTGATTCCATCGTACGATATCCCGCTGTTGTTGGTATTAAAACGCGTGAACTGATATGCCTGCAATGGACTTGCAAGCAAAAGGGCGATAGCCGCTATTATTACCCTGCGTAGCATCAGGACAAATTTAATATTATTTGACAAATCGGGGATAGCATATCCGCCTTATGCTCGTTTTTTTACAAAAAATGATTTATTTCTTTTTCTATTCAGGCATCCGGGTTAGTATTTTTGTGATATGAATAGAATATCGTCGCTTGCCATTGTCATCTCTATCGCCATCAGTGTCTCATGCAGCGCAACTGAATGCCCTTCTGATGATGTCAGAATCAGTTGGGACCGAAGCACTTACTGTCAAATCACAGAGATGCCTCTTGCTGATGGCACTGTAGAACCAAATCTTTATTACCCACGCATCAAACGCTTGCCGGACGGAGCATTACTACTCACCTTCATGAACGACCATCTGGGCTGGGAGGTCTTCGCCACCCGCAGCGAAGACGATGGGAAAACCTGGGCACCGGCTCGGAAACTTCTTGCGAGGCATACGGCTGAATCGACAGCTGGAGCAGATGAAATTGTTTATGTAAACCCGGACTTTATTGCCCTGTCCGACGGGCGTCTCATGCTCGCATACCAATGGCGTTACCTTAAGGGTTACGGTGACCTTCCTCATACCAACGAGAACTGCGGTATCGGCATCATGTTCTCTGACGACTGGGGAAAGACATGGGGCGAGCCAAGAAATATCTATCGCGGGCGATGCTGGGAACCTGCGATGCTGGAATTACCATCCGGGGAGATTCATCTGTATCTAACGGACAGCCAGAACGTTGTAGATAAAATGTCCTGCCCCAAGACTTCGTTGATCCGATCCTTTGACGGAGGGCGTACCTGGCAAGGCAAAGAAGAATGCACCTGGATGGATGTCGAGGGCATCTCCTACACAGTCGACGACAGGTTCGGCTATGATGGTATGGCAACTGCTATCCTCCTGGATAACGGCACCATAGCCATGACTGTTGAGGTATGGAGCGGCAAGTATGTGGTGGACCAAACCCCCGTAGTGGTACTTAGCCGCGATAATTGGAAGGTCGATCAGAAGAGACTCCTTGAAGATGGCGGTCCAGCCTATCCCGACAAGCGTCAGGTCAATAAGGATTTAATCGCATACGGCCCTTACATTGCCCGCACTCAGGAAGGGACTGTCCTTGTAAATGCCAACGGATTGTATAAAGGAACCCAGGGGACCTGGATACTTGTGGGCGACAAGAACGCATCCAATTTTGCACACGCCACATCTCCATTCCCCGGCTATTGGGGATCGGTGGATTACATAGGCGACGGAAGGATTATCGTTACAAGTACAGAGAAATATAAACTTGACGGGGCGACACGCGGGCGAATCAACATCATCCAGGGGCGCCTGAACCGTGATGTTGAGATTATGCGAAATGTTGACGGATATAAAACCGTTGAGGATTTCGACCCGTCGGCTTCTGGTCTGTGGTTTCTTGGCGGGAAATACGATTCAAGTGTTTATTACGGTTTTGGCATCACAGGACAGGACTTTGTGTTCAACACCTGGCTTCTGGATAAAAAACTTACCGCCTTCACTCCGGAGAATTCCGATGCGTCCGTGCTATTGTTCAACCGCAATAAGTTCACATACAAACTGGTAGTAAATGCTGCCGGCAAATGGGTTCTCTCCAGGCTGGAAAACAATTCCTGGCACAATCTCTCAAGCGGGGAAGCATCTCAATTTGACCTGGTCGGGACGGTTAACGATGATTCCGATTCCGACACCGGATTTGCTGCCCAGGTTCGCATACCTTGGAATATAATCGGTGGCAGACCAGCGGGCTCAGAGGTCATCAAGGCTCATCCAGCCCACTGGGACAAGGCTCGCAGCGCGGAAAAGGGTACACGACTGTGGGAAGAACTTGGAGGTGAGAATAGCGATTATCCTTCAGAATGGTTATCTTTATGCTTCAAATGAAACAGACACTCCTTTTCCTCTCGGCCGCATTGTTTCTGGCGGCGTGTTCAAAACCCGCCGGGGTAAGCTCCGAACCATTCGGGACCCTGTCCGACGGCACTGCGGTCACTGTTTTCCATCTTAAAAACAGCCGCGGAGCCCGGATGGATGTGATTGATTACGGCTGCAGGATGGTGTCCATTTTTATGCCCGACCGTACAGGCCGGATGGACGACGTCGTGGTTGGTCCCGGGAATATAGAAGCCTTCGAGAGCGGCCCGGAACGATTCTTCGGACCGGTTATCGGCCGATACGGCAACCGCATCAACCATTCCGCATTCGAAATTGACGGCATCCGGTACGAGGTCACAGCCAATGAGAATCTTGCAGGCGAACCGGTATGCTGCCACGGGGGCCTATTGGGATTCGACCGCCAGATGTGGGAAGGAACCCCTCTTTGCGAACCAGGCCGGTACGGCGTCAGGTTTCATCGTGTAAGCCCAGACGGCGAGCAAGGATTTCCGGGCAACCTTGATGCAACAGTAACGTATTGGTTGACAGATGCCAATATCGTCAAAATGGAATATGCAGCAACCACGGACAAACCAACGGTCGTAAACCTTTCGAATCATACGTATTTCAATATGCACGGTTCATCCGGAAGTTACGTGATGGAGCAGGAGTTCAAGGTAGAAGCGGATACCACCGTCCAGAACAACCTTCAAATGTGTCCTGACCTTCTGCTTCCTGTGGATGGCACCCCGTTCGACTTCCGCGAGCCCCATACGGTCGATTATAGGCTCGACATGCCCAACGAGCAGTTGCGCATCATGAAAGGCATGTCGGCATGCTGGCAGATCAGAGGTTATGACGGAAGCCTGCGCCAAGCCGCTGACCTGTATGACCCCCGCACCGGCCGCGGCGTGCAGACCTGGACCACCGAGCCTGCCCTCCTGACATTCACAGGTCGCACATTTGACCCCTCCAGGCACATCGGGAAATACGGTCCCATCCAGAAATACGGCGGCATGCTCCTGGAAACCATCCACTTCGCCGACTCCCCCAATCAGCCCCGCTTCCCATCTTCGGTCCTTCGCCCTGGGGAGAAGTATTATAGTTGTACGGAGTATAGGTTCTACGCAAGGTAGGCTCTAACCGGGCAATATCAAAATTGAAAAAATGTTTGCATGGACGAAATGACTCAAGCTGAATACATACACGCCTTTATGGCAGAGTTGGACCTGCGCAGCCAGAAACGCACCGCCTACAACGAAGGGAAAGAAGAGGGATATGCGGAAGGAAAAGCAGAAGGAAAAGCAGAAGGCCGTTCCGAGGGTGAAGAGCAGAAAGCCCTGGAGATTGCTTCATCCTTGAAGCAGCAGGATGTCCCTCCTGCCGTCATATCTAAAGCCACCGGCCTTTCTCCGGAACAGATAGCCGCATTTTAGGCAACTATCCAACCGGAATTCCATATTGCTCCCGATGGAACATTCTGAGGTCCATCGGGAGAATTTTTGGCCTTTTTTGCTCCTAATGGAAGGCAAATTGTTCCATCGGGAGCACCCCGGAAGCAAAAAAAAGTTATATTTGGGAAATAATACGCCACAAATATGAAACACCTGCTTCTGACAGCACTGCTGACCATCATTTGCCTCAATCCATCATTTGCCAAACAAAAGGAAACCACGGTTCCTCTTCCTGAGTATCCACGTCCGCAGATGGTGCGCGGCGATTGGCTCAACCTCAACGGCGAATGGTCCTATGCCATCCTGCCCAAAGGCCGGGACTACTCCAAACCCGAGGGCACAATCCTCGTTCCTTACTGTGTCGAGTCAGCCCTGAGCGGGGTGCAGAGAAGGGTTGGGAAAGACAACGCCCTGTGGTACGAGCGCACGTTCAAAGTGCCCTCCCAGTGGCGCGGCAAGCGCGTGCTTCTGCACTTCGGCGCCGTCGACTGGAAGGCTGAAGTATGGGTGAACGGCAAGCGCCTCGGCGAACACACCGGAGGATACACTTCGTTCTGCTTCGACATTACCGACGCACTCAGGCGCAGCGGCAAGCAGACCATAAAGGTAAAAGTGGAGGACGCCACCGATGACAGTTTCCAGCCCCGCGGCAAGCAGGTCAACGAGAACGGAGGCATCTGGTACACACCCGTCACCGGCATCTGGCAGACAGTCTGGCTTGAGCCGGTAAGCCGGCAGGCACACATCGTTTCGTACAATCCCGTCTGGGATGCCACCAAGAGCACACTCAGCGTGGACGTCGAAGCCCTGGGCGATTATGACGGGGTCGCCATAACCCTTCGTGACGGCAAGACCGTCGCCGGCACCGGCAGCAGCATCACAGTCGCCGATCCCAGGTACTGGAGCCCCGATTCCCCGTTCCTCTACGGGCTGGATATATCCCTGCTGAAGGACGGCAAGGAGCAGGACCGCGTCGAAGGCTACACCTGCCTCCGCAGCATCGGCATGCAGTACGACCCCAAAATCGACAACCGCCACAACCGCTACAAGCGCCTCGCCCTCAACGGGGAACGCATCTTCATGTTCGGACCGCTCGACCAGGGATGGTGGCCCGACGGCCTCTACACCGCACCCTCCGACGAGGCTCTCAAATACGACGTCCAGAAGGTCAAGGACTGGGGCTGGAACACCATACGCAAGCACATCAAGGTCGAACCCGCGCGCTGGTACTACTGGTGCGACGTCCTCGGAGTGATGGTATGGCAGGATATGCCCTGCATCGGCGACCACGGCAAACGCGGAGGCCGCAGCGAGGACGTCAAGGCACGCACGGCCAACAATTGGTCCAGCGACAGCCTTCTCGGCGGCACCGACTGCGACATCCCCCAGGAGGCCAAAGACAACTTCTACAAGGAGTGGAAGGAGATAATAGCCCAGCTGAAGGGCTTCCAGTGCATCACAGTGTGGGTGCCGTTCAACGAAGCCTGGGGCCAGTTCGACACCCGCAAGGTGGTAGAATTCACCCGTGCCCAGGACCCCACCCGCCTCATCAACGAATCGTCCGGAGGCAATTATGAACTCTGCGGCGACATTCTCGACGTCCACCATTACGCCTGCCCCGCTATGAACGTATTCGAAAGCAAGCTGGTATGCGTGCTGGGCGAATACGGCGGCATCGGATACCCCGTCCCGGGCCACCTGTGGCAGCAGGACAAGAACTGGGGATACGGCAAGGTCGTGGCCGACGGAGCCGAGCTTCTG
>Ga0265298_10004803_pt1 | contig 17155 bp, 15 predicted proteins | sample AusTroGonzalo_MG_3_FD_193486 | JGI IMG/M metagenome (GOLD analysis project Ga0265298, IMG submission 193486) | Bovine rumen microbial communities from tropical cattle in Woodstock, Queensland, Australia - Gonzalo_01 | ecosystem: Host-associated > Mammals > Digestive system > Stomach > Rumen ... | reverse complement strand
CGCACACACGGCAACAACGCGCACCTTGCACCAACGGAAAACATCGGCGATCATGGAGCGGCAAGGATGCAAAGATTACGGAAAACTTTTACAACTTACTGCAAACAAAGACATTTGTGCACTTTGACATCGTGGAGGTCACAGATTCGAGTTCTGTGATACTGTAATGGTATTTCGGAGACTTCCGGTCGGAATTTCCGAAATGCCGCTTATGCTTTAAATCCCCGAAATCCCGTCCGACTCGCCGGAAGTACACCGGCGCGTTTGCAAGTCGGGAAACCGCGGCTATATTAATCGCCGGGAAACTTCTGCAACTCGAAAGGGACGACGATGAAAGATCTGCTCTTCACCAATGTGGAACTCTATGACGGGACCGGCAAAGCGCCGTTCATGGCGGACGTCGCCGTGCGGGAAGACCGAATCGCCGAGGTCGCCCCGTCGGGGACGCTGAAACGCACCGGCTGTACGGTGATCGACGGCCGCGGCAAGGCGCTCACCCCCGGATTCGTCGACGTGCACGCCCACTCCGACTCCGCCTCGTACCTGATCCCGGGCGCCGATTCGAAGATCATGCAGGGCATCACCACCGAGATATCCGGCAACTGCGGCTCCTCGCACTATCTCACCTTCTACAAGGACGCGCCCGACGCGCGGAAAGGCGTCTACGGCAACTTCAAAAAGGCCCTCGATCTCATCCAGACTCGGGAGCCCGCGTTGAACCTCGCCTACCTCTGCGGGCACAACTCGCTGCGGATATACGTCATGGGCTATGACGAGCGCCGTCCGTCGGTCGAGGAGATGCGCCGCATGAAGGAGCTCCTCGCCGACGCCCTCGCCAACGGCGCCGCCGGATTCTCCTCCGGCCTCTGGTATCTGCCGGGCGTCTTCGCCGAGACGGAGGAGGTCAAGGAGCTCGCCACGGTCTTGAAAGGCACCGGCAAGCCGTACGCCACCCACATGCGCAACGAAGGCGACACGCTGCTGGAATCGCTGGCGGAAGCGATCGAGATCGCCCGCGCCGGCGACAACAATCTCGAAGTCAGCCACTTCAAGACCTGCGAAAAGAAAAACTGGCACAAGCTCGACCGGGCGATGGCGATGATCGAGAAGGCGCGCAAGTCCGGGATGAACATCCTCATGGACCGCTATCCCTACGTCCACTTCGGTACGACGCTGCGGATGATCGTGCCACCGCCGTTCATCGAGGTGGATACGGTCACGCTCTGCGGCAGATTGAAGGAAGACGCCGCCTATCGCGCCGAGCTTCTGGCGGCGCTGCGCGGGCAGTCGCGGTACGACATGGACCGGGTGATCGTGATCAACTCCACGATCCCGGAACACCGGCCCTATTATGCGAAATCGCTGGTCGAGATCGGCAGGATGATGGGCAATCTCTCGCCCGAGGAGGCCGTGGTCCGACTGCTCGCCTCGGGGGACAGCCCGAACGCCGCGTTCGGCTGCATGAGCGAGGACAATCTGGACCGCATCCTCGCCGATCCCCACGTGATCTGCGGCACCGACAGCGCCATTCGCGTCAAGAGCGACGACGGAGACCATCCGCGGGCGTTCGGCACCTTCCCGCGGTTCTTCCGCATCGCGACGAAAAACCGTTCGTACGCCGACGTGATCCGCCGCCTGACGAGCCTGCCCGCCGCCAAGTTCAAGATCGAACGGCGCGGCGTGATCTCTCCCGGATACTTCGCGGATCTCTTGCTGCTCGACCTCGACAAGTACGACTGCGCGGCGGATTTCGCCGTCGCCAACCGCGCGCCGACCGGGGTGGAGGCGGTCTACGTCAACGGGGAACTCGCTTACAGCCCCGACGCCGGGGCGAAAACGGCCCGGGCGGGACGCGTGCTGCGCATAAAGTGAAACAAGCTCCACCGTTTTCGGCGGCAAACAGCCCGGCGCGGTGCGCATAAAAAAACGGAGGCGGGAAAAACGCTCCCGTCTCCGTTGTTGATCGAACCGTTTCCCGATTACTTCTTGTACTCGGAGAAGTCGTCGGCGTTGAGTTCCTTGACCTCGGAGGCGCACTCCTTCAACCGCCCGGGATCCATGCCCTCGGCGTGACCGTCGGCAAAGGATCCGGCCGTCTGGTTGCCGTGGATCAGCGTCACGCAGCTGTCTTCGTCCGACTTGGCGTTCGGGATGAAGTTCCAATACGGATTCGCCGCGCCGGTGGTGTTGCGCTTGTAGGCGTCGGCGAAGAGCAGCAGCCCGCCGGGGTTCTTCATCTTGTCGGCGTCGTAGATGATGGTGTCGCCGGATTTTTTGCTCGCGAAATAGCCGAAGACCTTGGAGAACTTGTCGCCGCTCTTGGACTCGGCGTTGAGCCAGCCGGTGATCCCGGTGGACGCAAACGAATCGGCCGCCTTCAGCATGCCGGTCACGTTTTTGTAGTCCGTGATGCTTTCCTTCGCCAGCGAACACATCATCGCTTCGGGCGGGATGTCATAGACCTTGGTCTTGCCTTCCACGCCGGTCAGCACTGCCGCATAGGTGGCGTTGACTTGACCGCTGGCGTTTTTGGGGCTGAATTTCTCGCCCTGATAGATCATCGCGGAACGGTTGTCGTTCGCGTAGAACTGCATCACCTTGATGATGTTGCCCTTGTTGTTGATGCAGTCGGTCTTCTTGGCGGCGGCGCGCGCCATGCCGGTCGCGGGGATCACCAGCGCCGCCAGAATACCGATGATGCCGATGACCACCAGCAGTTCGACCAGGGTAAATCTTGTCTTTTTCATAATCAGAGCTCCGTTTTTTTCGCGCATTCGAGATCGCGTATATGACTCTACACCTTATGATAATTTACGGGATGACGCCGTAAAATTCAAGCCGTTTTGCGCAAAAAACGCGATTTTCTCCGGTCCGGGGGCTTACTTCGCGGGCTCGAAGGCGGCCTCCAGCGTGATCGTGTCGCCGTCCACGACCTCGATCTGCTTCACGGCCTTCCACTTGTTGTAGGTGAAGGGCGTCGAAACCTCTTCCTCGTTCAGCACGAACTCGGTGCACTTGATCTTCGGCGCGGGCAGCTTCTTGCCGTTCCTGACCGCCCGGGAGTTCACGGAAACGACCACCTTGCCGTCGCCGCCCTTGACCTTGAACTTCATCTTGATCGACTTCGTCTTGCCGAGGTTCATTTCCAGCGGGTGAGCGAAGCCGAAGAGCTTGGGGTTGTGGAAGCGGATCTTCTTGCCGATGGTGACGCCGGCGGGGACCTCCCCCTCCGGAACGATCACGCCCGCCGAGTAGAAGTTGAACGATATGGAGACGAACTCCTCGGCGAAGGCTCCGGCGCACGCCAGCAGCGACAGCAGTACGGCAAACACAAGTTTCTTCAACATGACCGAAAATTCCTTTCCTTTTTCCGCCCGCCGGGGGGATCATCCGCGGCGGAGCGTTGACAATATAGCACCTTTTCCCGTCAAATCAATCCGCGGCGCTCACCCGAGCGTCAAGGTCAGCGCCGGAGCGGCGCCGCCGTCGTAGATCTCCGCCGCGACCGACTCGGGCGTAACTTTCAGCACCGCGTAGCCCGCCGCGCTGGAGGGCTTGCCGTCGGCGAAGCACCGCCACGTCCGGTGTTCGAGGAACCTTTCGGCCGAGTAGAATTCGCGCACCCGCGGCCCGTCCAGATACGGAGCCATCGACTGCGCGTAGTCGGCGTAATTTTCCGTCGTGGCCCGCAGCGGATCGCGCCGCCAGTTGGTCCCCATGCTGCTCATCACGAGCTGGGTGATGACGCCCTTGGGGTGCCGGAAGCGGATGAAGTGGTCGTAATGGGTGTGCCCGGAGAGCAAAATCGTACGGCGCGGCGCGAGCAGCTCGGCGAGTTCGCGGTAATCCGGCAGCACCCACATCGCCCACGACTTGGCGGGTTCGCAGGGGAAGAGCGGCAGATGCGAGACCACGAACACCCGGCGGCTCTCCGGCGTCTCCGCGAGCGCGCGGCGGATGAACTCCGTCGCGCCGCCCGGCTTGAACGGATCGACGAAGACGTACAGGTCGCCGCCCCGGTGCAGCACGTAGTCGAGCGACGGCGGGACGGCGGCGAGCCCCAGCTCCGCCGCGATGTAGGGCAGAAAGGTCCGGCGGATCGGGCGGTAGTCGCCGCCCGCGGTGAACGCGCAGTCGCCGTTTTCGTCGTACTCGTCCCAGCGCGGACAGGCGTCCAGAAGCCGCAGGTCGTGGTTGCCGATCACCGGCAGGAACTTGCGGCCGGGGAAGCACTCCTTGGCGTAGGCGAGCGCGTCATGGATCATGGCGCTCTGCAGCTCCACGTCGTCGCCGTCGCCCTGCGACAGATCGCCGGCCTGGATCACCCACGGCGTCGCCGCGTCGAGGCGCGAGGCGGCATCGCGGAGCATATCCTGCGTTCTTCCGTCCCACATCGCGAAGTTGCGGAGCCGCCCCCGCTTCTGGACCTCGTTGGCGGGTTCCCGGACGTGATACTTGGGGCCGTCGAAGTGCAGATCCCCCAGAAACAGGATGTTGTACGACGTTTCGCGACCGTCCATGGTCAATTCTCCTTTGCCGTTTTATTCGAAGCGTTTATGCCGATCATCACATAAGAACACTTTCCGGAAGTTCGATCTTCACGATCCCGCCGTCGCGCGCGTCGGCGGACGCGGTCGAGATTGTCGGCGTTGGGCCAGTCGAGGTCCGCCCACTTGATCCCCCGGCTGACCGGACGTTCGCAGTCCGCAGAGTTTTTTTCGCCGTCCATGAAGTCACGCCGCGTAATATGTTGCAGTTTGAGATACTTTAACTCCGAAGCCGGATTTTTCAAGCCGGATCGTGCCGGAAAACCCCTTTTTTCGCCCCGCCGGAGCGAAAACCGGCGGAGACCGCCCCCCGAAGTTTCCGCCCCACAGGTTTGCAACTCGTCCGCCGCCGACTATATCATACGCCGATGACGAAAACATTTTTTCACGCAACTCCGGAAAGGAACGCCCCATCATGCCGACGATAAACACCCGCAAGTACGACGAGATCTACACTCTGGACAACTTCTACGACATCAGCCGCCGCATCGTGCGCCGCGGGGAGGAAACGACCGTTTCCATCACCCCCCGCTACGAACACCGCAAATGGGCCTTCCTGCTCTCGCAGGGCCCGATCACCATCCGGGCTTCGCACAGCGACTGCATCAGCATGATCGACGGGCACCCCTTCGTCGACCAGAACGACTTCGGACGCGGCCGCCTGAACCGCCTCTTCGAAAAGTTTTTCGGATAACGCGGAAACCGGCGGGATGCTCTGTCCCCCAAGGGCAGATTGTCTTTAATGCCAAGCGGGTGTGCGCGTTCGGTACGTCCGGGGGGCTCCGCGCCCCCCGTCCCCCCCCCGCGGCAGGGGCGCGGCCCCTGCACCTGCTTCGGTCGGCTGCGCCGCCCTCGCTCGGGCGGTGAACGGTGTGCCGCACTATATGACGGCTGTTACTTCTTTAATCGTCGGCAACACTAGTTACGCTTATTTTTTTGTCCGATGCGACTCCTGTCGCTCGACTCCGGGCGGCTGTTTTCCGCAAAGACCGCTTTCCGCGACCAGCCGTGTGCGACTCTACAAATCGGGCGATTTTGCGGAACCTTTTCCGCCGCCCCTGCGCGAACTTTTATGTCCGCGCAGGTCTTCGCTCGGTCGCGCCCCGCAAAGGGCTGCTCGCCCTTTGATCCCCGGCAGGGCTCGCCCTGCACCCGGTGCGGCTCCGCTTTTCGCGCAACTTTGCTGAAGGATCAAGTCGCCGTTTAACCGTGCCGAAAGGTACATTTAAAAAACAATTTCGGCTCCGGCACCTGGATTCGACGAGGAGCGACGCATGAAATGCGGAGCGACGAAGAGCCGTGCGGAGCAAGCCGCGCGGCACGAGCCGACTTGTTCGGCGAAGTGAAAAGCGGCGCCGCGACGCGCGGCAACCAGCAACAAGAATCCAGGTACGGGGGGAGACTACCGAAAGTATCGGTTTTTTACCACGCGGAGCGTGGAAGCACATGACGCAAATTTCGCGAAACGGGAGTTTCGGGCGGGATTTGCGGAATGTGCGCAACGCGGCATCGCCGCGTAAAAAACCGGGTGGTTTAAAAAGAAATGGCTCCGGCACCTGGATTCGAACCAGGAACCAAGTGGTTAACAGCCACCTACTCTACCATTGAGCTATGCCGGAGCGTTCTGCTTCATATAAAATACCGCCGGATTCGAAAAAATCAAGTCGCGCGGCATCAAAAAACGTTCTTTTTCGCCGGAAAGTCCCGGTTCGGGGACTAGCCGAGGAGCATGCGGAGTTCTTCCAGAGTCAGGCCGCCGCCGGCGGCGGGATCGGCGATGACGGCGTCGAAGAGGCGGCGTTTCTGCTCCTGAAGCATCAGAATTTTTTCTTCGATCGAGTCCTTGACCACCAGCTTCAAAATCGTCACTGGGCGAGTCTGACCGATCCGGTGGGTGCGGTCGGCGGCCTGAGCTTCGACGGCGGGGTTCCACCACGGATCGTAGATGATGACGGTGTCGGCGCCGGTGAGATTCAGACCGGTGCCGCCGGCCTTGAGGCTGAGCAGAAACAGCGGGATGCCGCCGTTGGAGTTGAAGTTGTCGACTCGCTTCTGGCGGTCGCGGGTGCTGCCGTCGAGGTACTCGTAGGGGATCGAATCCGCGTCCAGCTCGTTTCTGAGCAGCTGCAAAAGCGAAGTGAACTGGCTGAAGAGCAGCAGTTTGTGCGAGCTGTCGATATTTTCGTGGAGCAGTTCGGCCAGCAATTCGGTCTTGGCGGAAGGGACGCCGCGGCCGGCGCCGTCGGGCAGAAGCGCGGGGTGGCAGCAGATCTGGCGCAGCCGCAGCAGCACTTCGAAGATGGCGGCGCCGTTCCTGCCGGCGGCGCGGGAGCGGAGCAGTGCCCGCCCCTCTTCCAACGTGCGTTCGTAGAGAGCGCGCTGTTCGGCGGCGAGTTCGCAGTAGAGCGTCAGCTCGGAGCGCTTGGGCAGGTCGGGGGTGACGCAGGTCTTGGTCCGCCGCTTGATGAACGGGGCGATGCGGGCGGCGAGCTCCTGCTTGAGTTCCGGATCCTCTGCGGCGCTGCCGCAGTAGGTGCGCCGGAACTCGGCGAGGGGGCCCAGCATACCGGACTGGAGGAAATCCATGATGCTCCAGAGGTCCTCGGGGGAGTTTTCGAGCGGAGTACCCGAGAGCACTATCCGGCGGGCGGCCGAAAGGTTCTTGCAGCTTTTGGCGTTGCCGGAACCGGGATTCTTGATGTGCTGGGCCTCGTCGAGGACGAGAAAGCTGAAGCGGCGTTTTTTCAATTTGTCGACGTTCAGCCTCGCGGCGGCGTACGAGAGGACGACGAGGTCGTTGTCGTCGAAGAGCCGGTCGATCTCGCGGCGTCCGGAGCCGTTGACGATCCCGACGCGCATGCCGGGGATGAAGCGGCGGGCTTCCCGCTCCCAGTTGGTGACGAGCGACGCCGGGCAGACGACCAGCGCGGGATCGTCGCCCTCGCCGAAGCGCGAAGCGATCAGCGCGAGCAGCTGGACGGTCTTGCCGAGCCCCATTTCGTCCGCGAGCAGGGCGCCGAAGCCGCGGTCGCCCAGGAACTGCATGAACGCCACGCCCTCCTTCTGATAGGGGCGGAGCTCGCCTGCGAAGGTGAAGCGCGGGGCGGATACGGGCAGAGCGGGGCGGTCGCGGAAAAGCTCCGGCACCCGGGCTCCGGGGACCTCTTCCGAGAGCGAGTTGAAGAAGGCCACGTCGCGGGCGAAAAGCAGAAATTCGTTGTCGCCGCCGGCGGCGTTGCGGCGCAGCACCTTGGAGGCCCCGCGCAGCCAGCGCCCGGTCGCTCCCGGCATCCCGAAGATCCGGCCGCCGGAGATCACCGCGCGTTTCCCGGCGCGGGCGGCGGCGATGGCGGCGTCCCAAGGCAGCTCCGCGCCGCCGGGCAGGACGATGCGGCAGAGGAGCCGGCAGTCGTCGTCCGCGCCGCCGAGGAAGCGGCACTCGACGCCGAGCTCCGGCAGGCCGTTGACGACCTCGCCGAAGGAGTCTCCGGCGACGATCGGGAAGTTTTTCCTGAGTTCCGGCAGCGCCGAGTCGAAGAAGAGCGCGATCCTTTCGCCGCCTTTGAGCTCCGCCGTGCCGCCGGAGCCGCACTCGAAGCCGAAGAGCGCCAGCGCCGCCTCGAAGCGCCGTTCCAGCGCGGAGTCGCGCCGCCAGACGCTGCCGCCCGAGCTTTCCAGAACGCCGCTCCCGGGCGAAAAGATGCCGCCCGACCGCCGCCCGGGATAGATGAACGACCACGAGAACGACAGCGATTCCGCATCCGCGTCGAAGGCGCAGTCGCAGAGCACCTTGCCTTCGAGCGCGGGGGGAGTAGCGGAGCGGATGTTGACGACGGGCAGCTGCAGTTTTTTGCGCCAGTCGGCGCTCTCGGCCGCCGGGCGTTCGAGGGGTTCGGAGCGGAAGAAGCTCCGCAGATATCCGATCTCGCACTTGCCCGGCACGAAGAAGTAGTCGCGGTCGCAACCCACCCAGCACCCCGAACGCCCCGCGACCACCTTGGCCGCCGAGACCGCCAGCGGGGCGCCCTCGACCAGCACGCCGGGGAAGAGCCGTCCGCCGTTGTCCAAAAGCGCCGGTTCCGCCCGTTCGCCGCGGATCGCCAGCGCCTTGCCGTCGCGGAAAAAGCGCGGGAAACCGATCAGCGAGTGGAACAGCTCGGCGGTCAGCTCCGAATCCAGCGCGATCCCCGCGCCGTCCGGTTCGCCGTAGAGCGAAAGGAAGCGGATTATCTGCTGCTCCTGCAGTGAAAAGTCCTCGTAGCGCACCACGACGTTGAGCGTCTTGTCGAAGTAGAGCTTGCGGAGATTGTTCAAATTGCCGGCGCACTCGCGCTCCGCCTCGCAGAGCCGGACGCGCAGCGTCATGCTCTCCCACTTGCTCGGGACGTGCGGCGCGGTGCTCTGCGCCTGAATGGAAAGCTCCGCCCCCGAGCCGCGGGCGCGCTCGATCAGCCGGGGGAGCGTCTGGGTGCGCAAGCCCCCGTAGTACGAGGGCAGCGCCTCCTCCTTTTCGCGCGTCGAAAACCTGCCGGAGTGCATGACGAGCGCCACCGCGTGGCGGCAGATCCCGCCGCCGCACACGGAGCACTCGCCGGACATGTGCTCGCCGGTCGTCACCGCAACCTCGGCGCGCGCTCCGCCGGGGCCGGAAAAGACGCCGTGCAGACGGCCGTTCCGGTCGCGCCACGCGCCTTCGACGGCGTCCGCCTTGAGCAGCGCCTTGGCGGATTTGACCGCCTCCTCGCCCGCGGCGAGGATCAGTTGATTTTCGAAATTTCCCTTGCCGGCCATCGCCGATTCTCCATCCGGAACGGCTTGTCACGCCGCCGGTTCCGCCCCGTTTTCATTCGGTCGAGCCGATTAAGATAGCACGCCGCGGGCGCGTTTTCAATACCGGAACGTCCGCGCCGGAAGGTTAATTTCGGGATTTTTTCGTTCCGCCCGGGATCATTATGTATTAAGGAAAGCGGTTTTTCACAAAAGGAGCATGCCCGATCGCCGAAAAAACGCGCGTCCCGACCGGTTCCGGGACCGGCCCGCCGATGCCGGAAAAAGATTTTCCGGTTTGTTTACTATTGCGTACCTTCCGGGTGTTGATTTAAGCGCCGGACGGTGCTATATTATACGTCATAAAGCGTTCTACGCTCCAACAACCAAACAAACAGGGGTTTGAAAAATGATCAAAGTCGGTATCAACGGATTCGGTCGTATCGGTCGCATGGTCTTCCGCGCGGCGGTGGAGAATTTCGGCAAGGACATCCAGGTGGTCGGCATCAACGACCTGCTCGATCCCGATTACCTCGCCTACATGCTGAAGTACGACTCGGTCCACGGCATCTTCAATCACGACATCAAGGTCGAAGGCAACTTCATGATCGTCGACGGCAACAAGATCCAGGTCTTCGCGGAGAAGGATCCCGCGAACATCACCTGGGGCGCCCTCGGCGTCGACGTCGTCGTCGAATCCACCGGCTTCTTCCTGACGGAAGAGCTGGCGAGCGCGCACCTCAAGGCCGGCGCCAAGAAGGTCATCATGTCCGCCCCGAGCAAAGACGCGACTCCGATGTTCGTCTACGGCGTCAACGACAAGACCTACGCCGGTCAGAAGATCATCTCCAACGCCAGCTGCACCACCAACTGCCTCGCGCCGATCAGCAAGGTCCTGAACGACAAGTTCGGCATCAAGCGCGGCCTCATGACCACGATCCACGCCGCCACCGCGACGCAGAAGACCGTCGACGGCCCCTCCAAGAAGGATTGGCGCGGCGGCCGCGGCATCCTCGAGAACATGATCCCGTCCTCGACCGGCGCCGCCAAGGCGGTCGGCAAGGTCCTGCCCGCGCTGAACGGCAAGCTGACCGGCATGTCGGTCCGCGTTCCCACCAGCGACGTCTCGTTCGTCGACCTGGTCGCCGAGCTGAACACCGAGTGCACCTATGAAGAGATCTGCGCCGCCATGAAGGCCGCCAGCGAAGGCGAACTCAAGGGCATCCTCGGCTACACCGACGAAGCGGTCGTCTCGACCGACTTCCGCAACGACGCCCGCACCTCGATCTTCGACGCGAAGGCCGGCATCCAGCTCGACAAGACCTTCGTCAAGGTCTGCGCGTGGTACGACAACGAGTGGGGCTACAGCAACAAGGTCCTCGAGATGGCGCGCGTCATCTCCAAGTAAGCGGACTCGACTTACTGAACCTCGAAAGGGGCGGGCAATTCGCCCGTCCCTTTTTTTATGTTGGACCGACTTAAAATCGGATGCGGCTGAAAAAATGTTGCTCGACTGCGAAATCACGCCTTGCCCGCGTCTGAATGACTCTGTTATCCAGACACTCGCAAAACCTGATTTCGCTTAGCCGAATCATCCATTTTTCATCTCGCCCCGCTTTTCAGCCGGTCCAACGGCGATGAAAAACAAAAAAATGTAAGGTGAAAAGATCATGAACAAAAAGACTTTGCGCGACATCGACCTCAAAGGCAAACAGGTGCTCATGCGCGTCGACTTCAACGTGCCGATCAAGGACGGCGTCATCCGCGACGACACCCGCGTCCAGGGCGCGCTGCCCTCGATCAAGTACGTCCTCGAACAGGGCGGCAGTCTGGTGCTGATGAGCCACCTCGGGCGCCCCTCCGGCAAGGGCTACGAAGCGGACTTCAGCCTGAAGCCGGTCGCGGAGCATTTGAGCAAACTGCTCGGCAAGCCGGTCCAGTTCGCCACCGACTGCGCCGACGCGCTCGCGCAGGCCAAGGCCCTCAAGCCCGGCGAAGTGCTGATGCTCGAAAACACCCGCTTCTACAAGGCCGAGGAAGGCAAGGTCAAGAAGGCCGAGGGCATGAGCGACGACGAGTACAAGGCCAAGAAAGCCGCGATGAAAGAGGCGCAGGCCGAACTCGCCAAGAAGCTCGCCGCCTACGGCGAAATCTACTGCAACGACGCCTTCGGCACCGCGCACCGCGCCCACGCTTCGACGGCGGTGGTCTGCAAGTACATGCAGGGAGCTCCCTGCGTGGCGGGCTTCCTGATGGAAAAGGAACTCGACTACCTCGGGCGCGCGACCGGCGATCCGGAACGCCCGTTCGCGGCGATCCTCGGCGGCGCCAAGGTCTCGGACAAGCTCGCGGTCGTACGCAATCTGCTCGGCAACGTCGACACCCTCATCATCGGCGGCGGCATGGCCTACACCTTCCTCAAGGCGCAGGGACATGAAGTCGGCAGCTCGCTCTGCGAAGTCGACCAGCTCGACTATGCGAAGGAGATGATCGAGCTCGCCAAGAGCCGCGGCGTGAAGCTCCTGCTCCCCGTCGACAACGTCGCCGCGGACAAGTTCGACGCCGAGGCCAACACCCGGATCGTCGGCGCCGACATCCCGGCCGGCTGGATGGGCCTCGACATCGGCCCCAAGACGGTCGAGCTCTACTCCAAGGCGATCGCGGACGCCAAGACGGTGGTCTGGAACGGCCCGATGGGCTGCTTCGAAATGCCCAAGTTCGCCAACGGCACCTTCGGCGTCTGCAAGGCGGTCGCCGAGGTCAAGGCCCGGGGCGGAGTTTCCATCATCGGCGGCGGCGACAGCGTCTCGGCGGTGAAAAAGTCCGGTCTGGCGGACAAGATGAGCCACATTTCGACCGGCGGCGGCGCGTCGCTGGAATTCCTCGAAGGCAAGGAGCTGCCCGGCGTCGCCGCGCTCTCCGACAAGTAAGAGCTTTATCCGACGCTTCGCGCCGGACGGCACCCGCCGCCCGGCGCGTTTTTTGTGTGCCGGAAGCCGGGTGTGCGGCACGCCGGCGTGAGGCGGGTTTATGAATGGTTCGCTTTGCTTTCGAGGAAGCGCAAGCTCGCGTGACAGCCGATGCGGAAGCACCACTTGAGCGACTCGAAAAGTTTTAAAAGCGGCTCGCCCCCGGCATCCGGAGCGGCGGCGTAGAGGTCCCAGCACTTCTGGGCGCAGCGGACCGGGAAGTCGAGGCCGTGGATATAGCCCTTGAGCTCATCCGGGGCGTAGAACGGCGTCTTGCCGTCGAAGAGCCCGTCGGTGCCGGTCTCGAAGGGGCGACCGCTCCAGCAGGCGGCGGCGGCCTCCGCCGCGCGCGCGGTGACGAAGTGGAACATCGAACTGAATTCGTCGGGCGAAAGCTCCGCCGAACCGCGGCGGGCGACCGCCTTGAACATCCCGGCAAAGAGCGCCTTTTCCATCTCGGCCAGCGCCGGATCGACGACCAGTCCGCCGTCGTCCAGCAAGCCGCACTCGCGCGCCGTCCCGACGACCGCCCGCGCCGCCATCTGCGCCGCCAGCGACGTCTGGAACGGCCGCCCGGCGGAAGTTTTCTTATCCTCGGCCATGTTTCAATTCCCTCCCGTGGGATCGTTTTTCTTTTGGAGCGCCTTGATCCGAAGCTGGCCGCAGGCGGCGGCGCTGCTGCCCCCGCGTTCGACGCGGCGCGTCACCCGCGCCCCCGTCGCCGCGACCTTGGCCTCGAACTCGCGCAGCACCCGCTCCGGCGGGCGGCGGAATTCGCCGGTCGTCTCGTTGTAGGGGATGAGGTTCACCTTGGCGCGGTGCCGGTAGGCGATCCTGCCCAGCGCCTCCGCCTGTTCCGGCGCGTCGTTGACGCCGGATATCAGCGTGTATTCCAGCGTGTAGTCCCTGCCGTTCCGCTCGCGGCAGAGGTCCGCCGCCGCGAGGATCTCCGCGATGGGGTAGCGGCAGGCGTCGGGGATGAGCGTCGAGCGCGTCGCGTCGTCGGGGGCGTGCAGGCTCACCGCCAGAGTGTACTCGCGGCGGAGTTCGGCGAACTCGCGCATGCCGGGGACGAAGCCGCTCGTCGAAACGGTGATCCGGCGCGGCGCGAACTGAAAATCCCCGGTCAGCGCCGCGAGGGTGCGCGAAAGCTCCCGGAAATTCATCAGCCCCTCCCCGATGCCCATGAAGACGAGATTGTCAGGGCGTCTTCCCGCGGCGGCGATGCCGGTCAGGAACTCCTCGATCATCTCGCCGGATTCGAGGTTGCGCTTGAGCCCGAAGGCCCCGCTCGCGCAGAAGCGGCAGCGCACCGGACAGCCGACCTGAGTGCTCAGACAGAAGGTCAGACGCTCGCCGGAGGGGATCAGCGCCATTTCGATGAACTCGCCGTCATGGAGTTTCAGCCGGAGCTTTTCGACGTCGGCGGCTTCGACGCGCTCGTCGACCGCGAGGGAGGGCGCGAAAAAGTCGCACCCGAGCTTTTCCCGCAGTGCCTCCGGCAGATCGGACATCGCGGCGGGATCGACGACGAACTTTTCGCAGATCCACTTGCGGATCTGCTTCGCCCGGTAGGCGGGCACGCCGGAGTTGCGCAGATACTCCGTCAGCTCCGGCAGTGTCGTTCCGGCGAGGATCGGCTTATCCGTCACTTGAGCTGCTCCAGCATTTTGCGGATCTCTTCGGCGTAGATCCGGTAGGGCATCCCGTGCCTCGGGCTCTTTACGCCCGCGAGCGCCAGAGCGAGCGCCGCTTCGCAGCAGCGGCGGGCGCCGTCGCGGTCGCCCAGCTTGAGGCGGATCGCCCCGGCGTGCGCCAATATCTCACAGCTTTCCGGCTGGGGATCGCAGCTGCGGAGGGATTCTTCGATGAGCTTCCACGCGCCGGCCCAGTCGCCCGCGCAGTAACGCGCCCACGCCAGACTGTCGACGAAGGCGCTTTCGTGCGGACGCACCGACAGGGCGTAACGGATGCGCCGCTCCGCCGTGTCGCGGTCCAAACCGAGCTTGAGCGCCACGTATCCGAAGCTGTTGGCGAAGGAGGCGTCGGTGTCGATCTCGGTGCCCGCCAGCTGTGCCGCCGCCTCGAAACACGATCTGTCGCGCAGAAGCTCCGCAACCTCCAGAAGCGCGAACACCCGCAGCCGCTTCGGCAGCGGCGACGACGGATCTTTCGCCAGCGCCGCGGCGGCGGCAAATTCGCCGAGCTTCATGCGGCACGCCCACTCCAGCCGCGCCCGCGTCCCGGCGTCGGCGACTTTCGGCAGAAGCGCGAGCGCCTCGCGGCACTTGCCGCCGTTGGCCAGCGTCGCCGCCTTGACCGCCGGGAGCCTGTCCGCCTCGATCAGCGGACGCACGTGGTCGAAAATGTCGTAGCCGCCCGCTTCGATCACCGTGTAGATCAGAAGCGAAACATTATTCTTCAGCTCCGCGGGATCGGCCTTGCCGTTGCTTTTGTCCAGATGCTCGGCCGCGATCAGCAGCGCCGCCCGGCCCTCGCCCGCTCCGATCAGAAAGTCCACCCGCTCCGCGGCCTCTTCGCGGGAAGCGGGAAAATGCTGCTGCGACTTGCCGAGCATGGCGGCCAGGGCGCGTCGCCCCGGCGCGGCGGATTCGCTCCACGCCGGCGAATAGAGCTCGAACCCCTCGGCGACGAAGGCATGGCGGTAAAAGAACTCCATCAGCTTGGTGTACGGGAAGTCCCGGATGCCGTCCTCGCCGCGCGATTCGACTCGGCGCATGACTTCGGGGAAGAGCCGCGCGGTCGCGCCGCACTCCCACGCCAAGGTCAGGACTTCGCCGGAAAGCTCCCGGAACATCCCCGCTTCGAAGGGCGAAAGTTTGCGCGCCGCGGCCTTTTGCCACGCCGCGTGCGCAAGTCCGAAGAGCTTGTCGAGCGGCATCGGCTCGGGGAGCGAGTCATCCGACTCCGCCCGGAAGGCCCGCACCAGCAGCACGGCCGGAACGAGTTCGCCGGAGCGCTCGGCGACCGGCAGAATCCGGGCCAGACTCTTCGGCGGCAGCTGCGCCCGAGTCAGGTAGATCAGCGCCAGCTCCGCCATATGATCCGGCTGTTCCGCGAGTTTCAGCAGCGCCTCGCCGCGCGCTTTGGGATCGGCTTCGTTGACGGCGCGGACGAACTCTAGTTCGCGGTCGACCGACGCGGCCGCCGCGGTCAGCGCGAACGCCGAAAGGAACAGGATCAATGCCGATTTTCTCATCTTTCAGACTCCACTTTGCGGCCGGAGGAGAACCCCGCCCGCCGCCAAAAAAAAGCCGCCCCCCGAAACGATCCGCGGATCCCCGGGAAGCGGAAACTTGACATCCGACCATTTCCGGCAGCAGGCACCATGTCCACCCCGTTCGAAACGATCCCGCCGTTTTGCTTTTCGCCCCGCCTCCGCGGGCCTTCGCAAAACCGAAAAATCGAAGCGGTCGCCCGCCTCGCGTTACTTCTTCTTGTGACGCAACGCCTTCAGCTGCTTCTTGCGCTTGTGCTTCGCGATCTTCTTGCGACGTTTTTTCTTCAGGTTGCCCATGATTCACCACACTGGTTTTAGTTGTACATCGACAAATGTCGTTCTATAATTTAGCCCGCTTTCGGGAAAATTCCCAATGATTTACGAAAAAAATCCGCTTTTTTGTGCGTTGTGCGCTCTATTTCTGCGAATCGATCTTCTCCAGAGTCACGTCCGGGAAACTCTGCAGGAACGTCACCAGCGCCTCGTCGCTCATCGAAGCGTGCTTCTGCAGCGTCAGCGTCACCCGGAAGGCGTCGTTGCCCTTGCCCTTGACCGCCATGTCGTGCGAAACGACGTTCCAGCCCCGGTTGCGCAGCTCCTGCTCGATCTGCGGGATCAGCCCGCGGTTGGCCGTCTTGTAGACCACCATCGAGTTCAGCCGCTCCTTGTGGAAGAAGAGCCGCAGCATCTCCAACCCGATCAGCACGAACACCGTCGCCACCAGCCCGATCACGTACAGACCGCAGCCGATCGCCATGCCGATCCCCGCCGCCACCCACAGCCCGGCGGCGGTGGTGAGTCCGGTGATGCTGCCGCGGTTGACCATGATCGTGCCCGCGCCGATGAAGCCGATGCCCGAAACGATCTGCGCCGCGATGCGCGCCTGATCGAAACGGCGGAAATCCTGCCCGTTGGCGATGTTGATGGCCTCGGTCACGGAGACCAGACTGGGATCCGTCATGCTCAGGAACCCGTAGACCGACACCACCATGAAGAGCGCACTGCCGAAACAGACCAGAAAGTGCGTCCGCACCCCGGCCTCCTTCGCCCGCAGCTCGCGCTCCAGCCCGATCAGCACTCCGCAGAACGCCGCGGCCACCAGCCGCATGATCACCTGAAATAACGGGGTGTCCTTCAAACTCAGCATCGTATCGGTAATATCCAAAACGCACCTCCATTCCCTGTTAAGCCGTTTTGTCAGCCGTTTTTTTACAAATAGTGAATATATGACATAAACGCGGTATTTTCAAGCCTCCGAAGCAAAAATCCCTTGCCGAACGCAGAGCGGCAGCCGCGCGACCGCGGTTGATTTTTCCGCGCGGCGGCGCTATGTTACTGGAAAAATCATCAAACTTGCGAAGCGTGAGGGTAGTACAAATGGTCGACTACGGACTGAAGGATCGAGTCGCGCTGATCACGGGGGCGAACAACCCGCAGGGGATCGGCGCGGCTACCGCACTGGCTTTCGCCCGCGAGGGGGCAAAGGTGGTTTTGGTGTACAAGAAAGTGCTTCGGCGGTTCGACCGCAGCAGTGCCTGCGGATGAAAAAGTCCCTCCGCAGACGCTAGGATTAAGATTTGCATCGCGTCAATCCTCGAATATTTTCCGGCGCATTTTTTTCGACAACAGCA
>Ga0265298_10004800_pt1 | contig 17157 bp, 19 predicted proteins | sample AusTroGonzalo_MG_3_FD_193486 | JGI IMG/M metagenome (GOLD analysis project Ga0265298, IMG submission 193486) | Bovine rumen microbial communities from tropical cattle in Woodstock, Queensland, Australia - Gonzalo_01 | ecosystem: Host-associated > Mammals > Digestive system > Stomach > Rumen ... | reverse complement strand
TCAAGGCTCCTTCCCTTTGCGTTGCGGCTGTTCCTACAGGTATCTGAACCGGTAAACCGGATTCAGAGACGTACAATAAATATGATACAACAGAATGCCCAAAAAAGAAATATGCTTTTCAGTTCCTGTCCGGCTCCCCCGGATTCAGGAGAATAACGGTTATCGTCAGGACGACGGCAGGGAATCCGGCACAGCGTGTGTAATATTACAGCGCATACGCATCTGAATGAGGTATGGTCCGCCGGGCGAACACAGCGGATCGAATGATTTGTGACAGAGATCCGGGAGGAGAGAAGATGACAACGACGCACAGATTGGTCGCGGATTTGCTGGATGCAGTTGATTCAACCGAAGGGGAATATATCCGGATTCCGAAAACCGACGCGGTTCGGATTGCGGAACTACTTGTCAAAGCTCAGTTTGTTGCTGAAGCACCGAGCTTAAGCAACGGAAAGATTCTGTTCTTTTGCCCGACCTGTGAAAAAAGCTTCAGCGCAGAGGGCCGGGAAGACAAGGAATGCTTTGAAAAGTGGCATTACCATACCTGGCACGCGGAGTGCCCGTGGTGTAAACGCGAGATTTCCCAGAATGACGGATACTGGAGATAACGGTTAATCCCGAACCAAAGCAGAGAAAATTGTCGCATGACAGACGACCGGGACAAATTGTCTTTGCTATAGAATGGGATCAGGTCATGAGAGCGGAAAATGACCTGTAAAGGAGGTAAAGAGTGCATATGAGGAATATCTGGAAAGACGGGATCTTCGGTGTCGTTGTCGGGGACGCCCTGGGATGCCCGGTACAGTTTGAAAGCCGGGAAAAAGTTGCGACGCATCCGGTGACCGGGATGCGCGGGTATGGTTCGTTCAACCTGCCCGCCGGTTCCTGGACGGATGACAGCAGCCTTACTCTGGCATTGCTGTCAAGCATTGCAGATACCGGGATAATGAACCTGAAGCATATCATGGACAATTTTGTCGAATGGCTGGAGCACGGGGCTTTTACCCCCTACGGCTATTCTTACGATATCGGTTTCGGCACAGAGTCCGCGATCAATACCTACGAACGCAGCGGAGACCCGCTTACCTGCGGCGGCACCTCCGAACAGAACAACGGTAATGGCAGCCTGATGAGGATCATGCCCGCTTGCCTGTACTGCTGCGCAAAGGGAATGAACGAGGAAGAAGCGATCAAAGCAATCCATGCCGTCGGTAGCTTGACCCACGGTCATATCCGCGCGAATATTGCCTGCGGCCTGTATTACTTCATGACGGACGCTGTCCTGAACGGGAAAGGCAGTCTCATACAACGCCTGCAGAAAGGCCTTGACGCCAGTTTTGAATACTACGAAAAAGTACAGACCGACCCGGATGAGCTGAAATATTACAATCGCCTGCGGAACCTTAAAGTTTTCCGAAAGACTCCCGCGGAGGAAGTCCAGGGCAGCGGTTACGTGGTTGAAACCCTCGAAGCCGCCGTCTGGACGCTCATAACCACTGAATCTTTCAAGGAAGCCCTTCTGCAGGTTGTCAATCTCGGCAGGGATACGGACACCACCGGTGCCATTGCCGGAGGATTGGCTGCACTGTATTACGGCTATGACGCCATTCCAGAAGACTGGATCAATGAAATTAAAAAGAAGGAATGGATTGAGGAACTCTGCGAAAAGGCGGACCGGGTGCTGATGCCAAAAGACTGCCGGATCAGCAGACATAAATAAACCTTTAAATCATTTTTTTTCAAAAGGATAAACCAGCCCGATTTGTCTTCTGCATTCGTCCATGATCTCCATAACATCCATAGTCGCCTGCGGCGGGACCCACGAACTTTCCGTCAGTCCCGCCCGAATCTCTTCTGCTGCCCGGTTGAATTCGTTCAGCAGCGTGGTTTTTTCTCTGAAAGCTCGGATCACATTTCCGTCCTTTGCGATAAGCTCGGCTTTGTCGGCATAGTGGAAATGATCCGCGAAAATGTCCGCTTTTGTTCCGATAATCCGTATATATTCCTCCCCACGACTGTCTCCGATTGACAGGGAGATATGATGCATCTGCCCGTTGGCAAAGGTCAGGTCGATTTCATCACTCAGGTCGATCCCGTTCTCAATCACACCGGTACACCGTACAGCTGTCGGTTTTCCGAACAGCCGGTACAGGTAGGTGATCGGATAAACCCCGGAATCCAGGATTGCCCCGCCGGCCAGCGCGGGATCTGTCAGCCTCGGCGCGTAGTTCAGCACATTCACGAGGTATTTGGTGATGACCTGTTCCACTTCACCTGCTTCGCCGCTGTCCAGCCATTCCTTCACCTTCAAAGCCACGGGAGCGAACCAGGTCCACATTCCTTCCGCGATATATACCTTTTTCGCCCGGGCCAGGTCAAAGAGTTCCTTCGTCTCCGCGCTGCTAACCGTAAACGGCTTTTCGCACAGGACCGGCTTGCCCAGCCCGATGGCTTGTTTCACATACAGATAATGCGACGGATGGGGTGTTACCACGTATACGGCGTCCGCGTTCAGGATTGCCGGCTCCGCCTCTTCATAGGCTTTGCTGCCATACTGCTCAGCAAACTGAACAGCTGTTTCAAACCGACGTGAATACACAGCCGTAACGCGATGCCTGCCGGATGACGTGATTTCTTCCGCTACCTGCTTTGCAAGCGTTCCCGTGCCGATAAAGCACCAGCTGAAAACCTGTTCGCTCATTTTCTGCCCTTTCTCTCTGAATCGAGGATGAATCTTTCATTCTTTAATGCAGGTTTGCAGGCTCCATGGAGAAAACGACATAATCGGCTCCGTCCGGCCGGAGGGTTTTCAGCGTATATCCATCCGGAAGCTTCAGGGTGTCCCCCAGGGTTACTGTCTGGAAATAATGCAGAATCTCATCATAACTCATGGAGTCCCGATAGGTGTAAGCAATCATCTGATTCAGATTATACATCGCTAAACGCCAGGCGTTTTCCTCCGCGTTATCCGACAGAATCATGTACCAGAACAGACAGGGGTTGTCGGGAGAAACATCCTCCGCTTTCTCAAAAACGAAGGTAACTTCAAACGCCCAATCTTTGGACCCATAGTAAAAGCATTCTCCGTCAGCGTCATATTCCGTCAGGGAATATGTCTCAATCAGGCGATCCGCTTCCTCGTCACCGGATTGCTTACGGATCGGAGAGACATTGATGGGGAGTATTTCATTGAACATACTCATGAACATCCGCGGAATCATATAGTTTTCCGTGGTTTCGACGGAGGCGGGGACTTGGGCAGTTTCTTCCGCAACAGCAATGCCGAACATCATCAGAATTCCCAGGAGCAGGGCCAGCAATTTTCTCATCATGGTAATCATCCTTTCAGTTTTTGAAGTTCCGGTACGTATGACGAAAAAAACGCTTCCAGAGTTCCCGTCGTCTTTTTCATTATTGTATCTGATGCAAAGGGGAAAACGCAAGGATAAATATCAGTCTTTCCGGATAAGGCATAAGGATATATGGCTAAATATAAAGAATCATCCAAACTGTCAAACAAAACAATTATTTCGGTTTTCAGTATCATTACGGATATTAAACATTATACCAGGATGTGATTTTGTTATTCCACGTTCCGGACTACTTCCAGCGTGAGGTCAGTGAATGGAACCAGCAGTTTTCTGAGATACTTGATATCATGGTTGACTTTTGTCAGGGTTGTGATGGCATCCCTGATGGCCATCGAACCGATAAACGAAATGATTGCCAGAAGCACCTGATCCAGGGCAACCGTAAGCAAGACTCCAATGGCACTGAGCGCAATACCGGTGATGAATTCCCAAATCACTCTCCGATTGTTTCTGGTAATCTGCGCGTCAAATTCATCCAGGTCTCTTTTGACAGCATTCTGAAGAAGTTTTTGAAACTTCTCCAGGTCAACCGGGCCATCCGAAATGATCCGCAGGGTATTACGGGGGTTCTGCCGGAATTCCGGCTCAATGCTGAATGTTTTCAGGTAGCGGTAAACATCGTCATTGATCCGGGTTCCGGTAGGATCAAAGTGATTGTATAATTCGGATTCATCTTTTATACGCAGCTGGATCATCGTTTTTTCTCCCTGAATCATGATTAACCTTATCTGTGTTTCTATTGTATACCAGATCAATGGTCAGAACAATATAGAATGACAGATAAAAAGATCCCCCGATTACGGTCGGGATGAAACCGGTGTGCCCGGGAATGACGGATGGGATCCGTCGGGCGATCAAACGCCCTGAGTCTGCACTTTAAAATGCTTTATACACCACGGGAAAAGGAAAGAAACATAAAACATCTGAAGGAAACAGGACAAGATCGTGCCTGTGACCCCGGGAATCCAGCGTTTAATCAAAGGCAGCAGAATAAGGCTGACCGCGTAAAAACCGAGCAGTCCCGTTACAAACCGTGTGACCCTGGTTACCACCGGAACATCCGTTGAGAAACCGACAAACCTTCTTTCCAGCACCCAGCCGGCCAGATAGCCGATGGCCCAGCCGACGCCCTTAAAAGTATCGCCGGCCATTTTCGTACCGTCCACCAGCAGTTTTCCTGCTGCGTCCCTGTCTTCCGGATAGGACTTCAGAGCGGCAAACACTGCTACGGCGACGGCAATGCCGATGCCGACGCACATGACCGGGATGTCCTTTTCAGGATGGGCCTCAATCCATTTCAACAGCTTACCGGTCAGCCACATGACAAGCAACCCGGCCGCCAGGCCCACCAGGATATCCTGCGGTGTGTGTACACCCAGAAAAATGCGGCTGAACGCGATCAGCGCGGCAATGAGACCAAGAACGACGCGCAGTACCCGGGGCAGTTCCTTCCGGAGGGCTCCTCCACCGTAAAGTGAGGCGGCATTCATGCTGTGGCCGCTGGGAAATGAGTAACCCGTGGCCGTTGTCAGCGCTTCACTGTCGGGGATGATGCGGGCATCCCTGATCCATGGGCGATAAGCACAGGCCGTTACCTTCAGTAAACCATTGACGACTCTGTTGCCGCTCCAGCCCATCAGAAGGTAATTCCCAAAGTCCTTGTTTACGCACCAGTAGATCTCTGCGACGATGGCCAGCACGACCGTCATTTCACCGATATAACTCATCTTAAGGAAAAAATCCGTAAAGACGGCACCCACGCCTTCCCTGAAGTGCTGAAGAAGGAGAAGAATATCGATGTCCATGTCACACACCTCCAAGTGATTTCAGGGAATCAGGCGTTCAATGATGGGTGAATTATACACCGGATGAAACGATCAGACAAGCTGACCCGGAAAGAAGGACGGGCTATGGTTCCGGTTACGGTCACAAAGATTCTAAAATTTTCATAAATTAATACAGGCATTAATCTGCAGAATATGTTATAATTCCGGCAGATGAAGCAATGCTGCTGTGAGAAGGAGGATGCTGAAATGTCTCAGTTTAAATTTTCCGTCGGCCCCTGGAACGTTCATACCGGCGCCGATTCCTACGGTCCCGAAACCCGTAATGCGATCGATCTGGAAACTAAATTTGCGAACTTCAAAAAGCTGGGTTTTGATGCGGTCCAGTTCCATGATGACGATGCCGTTCCGAACATGAACAACCTCAGCGAGGAAGAGATTAAGGCTGAAGCCCGGAAGGTGAAGGCATTGCTGGACAAGTATGACCTGAAGGCCGAGTTTGTTGCTCCCCGCCTTTGGATGGATCCTCATACGACTGACGGCGGATTTACTTCCACCAGTAAGGAAGACAGGGAATTCGCTATGTGGCGCGCCTGCCGCTCCATCGACATTGCACGTGAACTGGGCTGCGACCTGATCGTGCTGTGGCTGGCTCGCGAAGGAACCCTGTGTGCGGAAGCCAAGAGTCCCGTGACCGCCACAAGGCAGTTGGTCGAAGCGATTGACAACATGCTGCGCTACGACGCGACGATTCGCGTATGCATCGAACCCAAACCCAACGAGCCCATTGACCGTTCCTTCGCCGGAACCATCGGCCATGTGATGGGCATCTCCGCGGCAACGATTGATCCGAAACGGGTCGGTGCAAACCTCGAAAGCGCCCACGCGATTCTGGCCGGACTGGACCCCGCCAACGAAATCGGGTTTGCTCTGGCGTTTGACAAGCTGTTCACCGTGCACCTGAACGACCAGAACGGCATCCGCTATGACCAGGACAAAGCCTTCGGCGTGGAAAACCTGCGCTCAGCGTTCAATCAGGTCAAGATTCTGATGGAAAACAACTATGGCTCCAAGGGCGAGTATGTAGGCCTGGATGTCAAGGCCATGCGCACCACTTCCGACGAGGACAGCTATGAACACCTGAAGAATTCCCTGACGATCTTCAAAGCCATGGAAGAAAAGGTAAAGAAATACGACTATGACTATGCCGACAAACTGATTGCCGAAAAGAAGTTTGAGCAGCTGGAGATGTACACGATTAACCTGATTCTGGGCATCAACGGGTAAGTTTCAGCCTGCCGGACGCAAATGTCTCTGGCTGAGAACGCAGGCAGTTTTTTGAAAGGTTTGTTCCGCATGAAAAAGATCGTTTCAGCCGGACACATCTGTCTGGATATCACTCCGGTCTTTCCGACCGGACACAGCTATGACCGGATCGGTGATTTGCTGGTGCCGGGAAAACTGATTCATATGGATGCCGCCAGCGTTCATACGGGGGGCAGTGTAGCAAACACCGGCCTGGCGCTCAAGCTGTTGGGGAATGACGTAACCCTGCTGGGGAAGGTGGGGAAAGACGCCTTCGGCAGTATCGTTGAGAACATCCTGGCAGGATACGGAGCCGGCGGACTCATTACGGATGAGCACAGCTCCACTTCCTATTCCGTGGTATTGGCTGTACCGGGTATGGACCGGATTTTCCTGCACAATCCGGGCGCAAATGATTCCTTTTCTGCCGCGGACATTTCGGAAGAAGCGCTGGCGGATGCGGTGCTTTTCCACTTCGGATATCCGACACTGATGAGACGGATGTATGAAGGAAAAGGCGCTGAACTTCTAAAACTGTTCCGCAGGGTTAAAGGGACCGGCATCGCCACCAGTCTGGACCTCACGGCCGTTGATCCGCAGACTGAGGCGGGGCAGGCGGACTGGCAGGAAATTCTGGCAGGTACGCTTCCTTACGTGGATTTCTTTGTGCCCAGTTTTGAGGAGCTCTGCTATATGCTGGACCGCTCCTGCTATAATGCCCTTTCCACAATGGGCGGAGATATGACGGAACAGCCGGGAATCCTTGAGAAGGCGGACGATCTGGCCCGAAAATGCCTGGATCTCGGATGCGGCACGGCGCTGATCAAATGCGGCCTGTCCGGAATGGTTTACCGTACCGGCAGCAGGGACCGGATGGCACAGGTCGGTACAAGGCTGGAACTGAATATAGACAGATGGGCTGACCGATCAGGTGTGCAGCCCTGCTATCGGGCGGAAATCGTTCGCAGCGCAACCGGCGCGGGCGACGTCAGCATTGCGGCCTTCCTGACCGCCCTGATCAACGGAGAAACACCGATTGACTGCGTGAAACTGGCAGCTGCGGAAGGCGCCGCTTCCGTCAGCAATTATGATCCCCTCAGCGGAATCCTGTGTCCGAATGAAATGAGACAAAGAATCTCAGAATACGAAAAAGGAGAAAGATCATACCTGTAATTTAAAGAGATGCCAGAAGGGGCAGGAATTGAAAAGGCCTGAAAACCGGCACGATGAGACTGATGTAAGAGAACGTGGGAGGATGCCATTGAAAGAACGGATGAATTATAACGATCCCTGCCGGGATCATTTGGGGAAGGAATACGCCAATTACAGGGAGATGGCGGAAGCGTACGGGCTTACGCGGCATCAGCTGCTGGGCAGACTTTATACCGGGATGGATCTGGAAAAGGCGCTGACGATGCCCCAGGCATGCGGCACAGTGAAATCCTGCAAGGATCACCTGGGAAAGGAATATCATTCCTTTCAGGCCATGGCCAAGGCATACGGGCTTCCCAGCGCGATGCTGACAAAAAGGCTGAATCATTACGGATGGGATCTCAAACGGGCGTTGACGACGCCACAGGAGATGGAACCGAACGGAACGAAGATCCGGTGCAGGGACCATCTGGGAAACGAGTATCCGTCCATGACGGCAATGGGAGAAGCTTACGGAATGCCTATCGCTGCGCTTCAGAGACGCCTTAAAGACGGCTGGGAGCTGGAAAGAGCCCTGACTACCCCCGTGCATACGAAACCGGCGGTGTATGTGGATCATAAAGGAAATCAATATCGGCGGCAGCAGGATCTTGCGGACGCGTATGGCATCAGTACGGCCACATTAAGCCACAGGCTGAAGGACGGCTGGGACCTGGAGGAGGCCCTGACAACACCGGTTAAAGGCAGATGGGGATGAAACCGGTATCCGGAAAGAAGGGAGAAAACCAACAATGGATTTTTATGACGGAGCAGAAATGAACCAGGAAATCCTTGAACAAACCAACCCTGTTTTCAACACCGCTAAGATGACCCTGTTCCAGCTTGCTGATTCAGGAAACAAAGATGCGGAGGCGATCTGTGAAAAGCTGGGACTGACAAGAGAAGGAACGCAAAACAGCAAGACGACGACGGCGTCTCCTGAACAAATGGCGGCGGCGTCTTTGCTGATCGAAACACGGTACCGGACGATGGGTGCCCTGGCTGAAAAGGCAGGCTGTGATATCTGCATTGATCTTCCTTGCGGGTATACCCCCAGGGCGGTTGAATTTGCCAGAAAGAAAATCCCGTTTATCGGCATGGATCTTCCCGCGGCGATTGCGGAAGCGGAACCGGCTATTCTCTCGTTGCTGGATGACGAGAAAAAGAAACTGGTTCAATTCAAGGGAGTAGACGCGACGAATTACGCGTCCCTGGAGGCGGCACTTGAAGGTGTGGAGGGCTCAGTCTGCATCACAACGGAAGGGCTGGTGATGTATTTTACCGAGTCGGAAGAGAAGGCACTGTGTGCCAATATCCGGCGCATCCTGTTAAAACGGGGCGGGTGCTGGATTCTCGCCGACCCCGAAAGCTCTCTTGTTTACATGGCGGCGCTGAAAGCTGTATGCGGCGGCAGATTCATGGAAATCGCCATGAAGGCAAAAAGCCAGGTTACAGACAAGTCGGACGTGAAGATCGGAAGCGGTAAGCTGTCGCTTCGATTAAAAACCGCGGAAGATGATATGAAAACAGCCCTGGCGTTCCTGGCGGGACAAGGATTTAAAGTGGAGCGGATGATCATTGCTGACCATATGCCTGAGCTGGTGAGCATATCAAAGCTGGAGGCCGATAAAGCTGACGCGTATATGGCGGGAATGAAGAAATGCGCTTTCTGGAAAATGACAGTTTCCGAAAACGGGAGCCGGATGGATACCTCCGACGTTGGATCGAAGGATTTTGATGCTTCCGCTGATCTCAGGGACGGGACATTGTTCCTGACCCTGAAAGGGCGCCTGGACACGATTTCGGCACCGAATCTTCTGGCTTTTTATGAGAAAAACAAAGAGCAGATCCATGGCGTGCATGTGGACTGCCACGATCTGGACTACATTTCATCTGCCGGCCTGCGTGTCCTGCTGATTATGCAGAAGGGATGCGAAAACGGTGTGATGATTGCGGAAATCAATGAGGTTATCAGTGAAATACTGGAACAGACAGGGTTTGATCAGGTACTGACCGTTGTGTGACATCATCAAAATCGTGCTTCTTTCGTTTTCTTGTCAGCCGGAGAGAAATAAACCGTTATATCTTTCCGGCTTCGTCATGTATTTCCGTATTCTCCGATGATATGATGTGTTCACGGTCAGGGAATGACCGGAACGGCTGAGGGAGATACGGAATTACGTGTGAAGGGATGAATTCCGCGGGGGCCCGGACACCGGAATGATTCAGCAGGAGGATAGAAACCATGAAAACATTTATGACAATCGCGGTCGGTGTAGCCATCGGGTACTTCATCTATCAATACTTTGTAAGCAGCGGAAAGGGAATGACTCACGGCCGGATTCACAAGAGCGCCAGCGACAAGAAGATCTGCGGCGTCTGCGGCGGGATCGCGGAATGGCTGGGTGTTGATCCGACCATCATTCGTATCGCCTGGGCTCTGCTGGCCTGTGGCTGGGGAACCGGTGTTCTGCTTTATTTCATCTGTGCGTTTGTACTGCCGGAAGAATAAAGTGAAACCGGCAGGAGGCTCTGCTTTTTTCGGAAGCAGGGCTTTTTTCGTTGCGGGATTTCAATTGCCTTGCTATAATATTTATATTCAGGAAGAGGAGAGACAGAAAATGAAGAAAAGGATTTCTCTTATCATCACCATAATGCTGATCCTGTCGGTTACGACAGCCGCCCTTGCGTCTTCGACGGAAGAATCCGCGGCGGAAGCTGTCTCTGCGTTTCCTGCCGGATCCCCCGACGAAGTGGCCGCTGTGATTCTCCACACCAACGATATCCATGCTGGATATGAGGACAATATCGGTTATGACGGGCTTGTTCTTTACAAAAAGGAGCTGGAATCGATTTACAAAAATGTCTTGCTTGTGGATGCCGGCGACGCCATACAGGGATCTGTTATCGGCTCCATTTCCGAAGGCACGGAGATCATCAGGATAATGAACCGGGCGGGATATGATCTTGCGACTCCCGGAAATCATGAATTCGATTTCGGCTTTGACGCGCTGGAGGAATGTTCTGAACTGCTTTCCTGCGGCTATATCTGTGCGAATTTCTGTACCTCCGACGGTGAACCGGTATTCCGCCCCTGGAAGATCCTGGAAACCGGCGGGCTGAAGATCGGCTTTGTGGCGGCGGTTACGCCGGATACTTTCACCCAGTCCAGGTTCCGGACCATCGTGAACGAAGTCGGCGAGCCGATGTATGATTTTCTTGCGGATGGTACCGGGGACAGGCTGTGCGACGCCCTGCAGAAGAGTATTGATGAGGTCCGGGCAAGCGGAGCGGATTACGTGATCCTGATTTCTCACCTCGGCGGAGATACCAAAGCCCCGTCGGTCTATTCGAGCAATGCCGTTGTCGGAAAACTGACAGGCCTGGATATAGTGATTGACAGCCATACGCATGAAGTATACAACACGCAGATCCCGGACAAGGAGGGCCGGATGATCCCGATTGTTCAGGCTGGGGAGAAACTGAAAGCCTTCGGACAGCTGACAATCTACAGGGACGGTCACCTGGAGACAACCCTTGTCGATCAGGTTCCGTCTGTTTCCGGAATTCCCTCGGAGCTTGTCCGGCGCGGAAGAACGGAGCGATACGTTGATCCGGAAATGAAAGCGTTCCTGGATGACATCACCGCTTCCTATGCGCCTATGCTGGAGCGAAAGATCGGCTATAATCCGTGTGATCTGATCGTATGGGATGGGGTCCGGGATTACAACCGAGCTGAAGAAAACGGCTTATGCGACCTGGTCACGGATTCCCAGCGTGTGTTCACCGGCGCCCAAGCGACCATGATTAATGCCGGTTCCGTGCGCAACAACCTGAATGCCGGAGAGATCACCTATAAGGATGTCCTGAACACCCTTCCGTATTACAATGAAATCGTAAAGGCAAGTGTCAGCGGACAGATGATTCTGGATGCGCTGGAATTCAGCGTATCTTTCCTCCCGGAACGAGTCGGCGGTTTCCTTCAGGTTTCGGGGATTTCCTTCAGCGTCAATACGGCCATCGAGAGCAGCGTGCAAAAAGACGAGAAAAAGCAATTTATCTGCGTGGACGGAGAATACCGGGTACACAATGTAACAATTGCAGGCAAGGATCTTGACCCGAAAGCCGAATATACGCTGTCCACAAACATGTTCCTGTTAACCGGCGGAGACGGATATACCATGTTCAAAGAGGCGGATATTCTTGAAACCATACCTCTCTCCGATAACGAAATACTGATGAAATACATAGAGGAAAACCTTGGAGGCGCGATTCCGGAAAAATACGGGGAGCCGCTTGGACGTATTAAGCTGTTGTGACCGGGCTATACAGGGCTTTCAATTTCCTTTCCAAAGGAAATGAGGAGAAAACGGGATGAAGCGCAAGGTTCAGTACTACGAAACAGATATGATGGGCATGACGCATCATTCAAACTACATTCGCTGGATGGAGGAAGCCCGCGTTGATTTGATGGATCAGATCGGGTTCCCTTACAGCCGCATGGAGGCAGAAGGCGTACTGTGTGTTGTTAAAAGCCTGCAGGTGAACTATCTGAAACCATGCACATTCGGGGACGAAGTGGATATTACCATCGGGGTGAGGGATTTCAACGGCGTGACTGTCACGCTGACATATGAAATGAAAGTCAGAGACATTCCGGTGTTTTCCGGCACGTCAGAGCATGTTTTCCTGAACCGTGAAGGCAGGTTCGTCCGTATGAAAAAAGTCATGCCGGAATTCTGCGCCGCGATTGAGCAGATCATTATGATTCAGTAAGGGGGATGGACATTCATGAAAAGGATACTGGCTATCGTATTGATTATTGCCGTCATGTGCTGGGGATTCGCCGTTGCCGATACGCTGACCACCAACGGCGGCCAGGAGATTGATTACGAAAGCCTGTCATTCTGTACGAAGGATGAAAAGGCTCCTGTGGTGTATTATATTTCCGAAATTTCTCCGCAGAGCCTTGTAAAGATTTATAAGGCGCTGGAATGGACGAATACCAGCCCGACAGCGGTCAAAATAGCATCAGGAGAGCCTCCGATGAGCAATTACCTGAGGCCGGAACTGATTGAAGACCTGGTGAAACTGGTGGACGGGACCATTGTCGAGTGCAATACGGCTTATGCCGGGCAGCGTGCGGCTACCGCAGAACACTATCAGGTTGCGGAGGATCACGGATACACCGACATTGCTGAGTTTCAGGTGCTGGACGAATACGGTTCCATGGAGATTCCTGTAAACGGCGGTGAACGTCTGACAGGAAACCTGGTAGGTGCTCACTTCGCAGACTATGGTTCATATATCGTCTTATCCCATTTTAAGGGACACCAGATGGCAGGATACGGCGGTGCGATCAAGAATGCTTCCATCGGTCTGGCATCCGCCATGGGTAAGGTGCGCATTCATTCCGGCGGGACCAGCGACACCCACTGGCACGATGAACTGCAGACGGAATTTCTGGAAAGTATGGCGGAAGCGGCCAAGAGTGTGAGGGATTACCTGGGAGACCGGGTTATATTCATCAATGTCATGAACCGGATTTCCATTGACTGCGACTGTAACGGCAATCCCGCAGAACCGGACATCCATGATATCGGCATTCTCGCTTCCACAGATCCGGCAGCTGTTGATCAGGCCTGTATAGATCTGGTCCAACATGCGGAGGGAAATGAAAGACTGCTCAGACGGATCGAAAACAGGATGGGACTGCATACACTGGAGCATGCGGAAAAGATCGGGCTGGGAAGCCGCTACTACAGACTGGTGAATCTGGATGACTAATTGGATTCAACGGGAGGCAGTTTATCTCTGGTATTATCTTGATATCCAGATCCGGCAGATCGCACCGTATTGGGCACTGGGCATTGTGCTGGGCAGCGCGGTGTCCGTGTTTGGAAAAAAGTATATTCACGGTGCTTTCGCCCGGATCGGACAGAAAAGAATGGGCTGGCTGGGAGTCATTCCGGCCAGCCTGCTTGGCATTGCTTCACCGCTGTGCATGTACGGCACGATTCCCATTGCAGCGTCGTTTTCCGAACAGGGCGTAAAGGATGATTATCTGGCAGCTTTCATGATGAGCAGCATTCTGCTGAATCCCCAGCTGATCTTTTACAGCACAGCACTGGGGCAGACGGCTGTGACGATCCGCTGCGTCAGTTGCTTCCTTTGCGGATGTGTGGCCGGATGGCTGATCCGCCTGTTTTACTGTAAAAAAGGGGAATCCTTTTTCAACTTCACCGGGTTTCATGAGGGAAAGAGCCGCGACACGGATCCCAATATGTTCATCCGGTTTCTGAAGAACATCGGCCGGAACATCAAAGCCACAGGTCCCATGTTTCTGCTCGGCATTCTGCTGACAGCACTGTATCAGATCCATGTACCCTCAGACTTCGTCAGCAATCTTTTCGGAAAGAATAATGGCTTTGGCGTTCTGATGGCGGCAACTATCGGTGTTCCTTTGTATATGTGCGGAGGCGGAACAATTCCTTTACTGCAGGAGTGGCTGTGGGAAGGAATGAGTATGGGCAGCGCGGCAGCATTTATGATTACCGGGCCTGCTACGAAGATTACCAATCTGGGCGCGATGAAGATCGTACTCGGATGGAAGCGTTTCCTTCTCTATATTATGTATGTTATTCTGTTTTCGTGGATCATCGGTATGATTGTAAATCTGGTTTGTTAGGGATATAATTAATCCGATGGATATGCGGACGGAATGAAAACGGAAAACAGCCGGATGGCAAGATCATTCAGAGGTTCGGAGAGAAGAAAGGAAAGCAGAAACAACGGATGGTTTACGCGACTTCGGATATTCACGGATATCCATTGGAACAGTTTCAGGAGCTGCTGAAAAAGGTGGACTTCGGCCTCGGGGATCATCTGTACGTGATCGGGGACGTGATCGACCGGAACGGTGACGGCGGTGTTGCCATGCTGCGCTGGATGATGCATCAGCCCAATGTGACCATGATCAGAGGGAACCATGAGGCGATGATGCTGGACTGCGGATTTCTGTTCGATATGGACCCGGAAAAAATAAGCAGCAGGAATCTGACTCCGGAACAGCAGCATGCTTTATTGCTATGGCATCAGAACGGCGCCATGACCACGATGATGAATCTGACGCAGCTGAAAGCGAATGATCCGGAAGAATTCGTTAAGCTGATGGCGTATGTTCGTTCAGCGCCTCTGTATATGGAACTGAAGGTTCCGATGAAACGCATCGTTCTGGTACACGGGGGATTCAACGGCTTTGATCCGCAGAAGCCTTTTGATGAATATTCACAGAACGATCTGGTCTGGACCAGACCGGATATTGAAGAGGACTACTGGAATGACCGGCTGGTGATCCTTGGGCATACGCCGACGCAGTACTACGGAAAAAAAGGCAAGGCGTTCGTGACGCCTACCTGGATCGATATTGATACGGGAGCAGGCGCCGGCGGCAGTCCGATGCTGCTCCGGCTGGATGATCTGGCAGAATTTTATGCGGAGAGACAAGAGTGCTGATCTGAGCGTGAGAACGGAACTGATATGAACAACTCAAAGAAATATGAAGGAGGAAACCGGAATGGAAGTTTTGCAGGTTATTTCAAATCGCAGGTCGCATCGGGCGTACAGGAACGAGCAGTTGCCTGAAGAAGTTCTGTCGGCAATCCTGCGGGCGGGACTTGAATCGCCCAGCGCCAGAAATCATCAGCCGTGGCATTTTTCCGTGGTGCAGGACGCGGCTTTGATCCAGGAGGTTCATGACGAGGCTGCCCGGGTGATGGGTAAGGACGGAAGTCCCCGGTTTGCCGATCCCGGCTTCCAGATTTTCTATCACGCGCCGACGGTTATCTTTCTCTTCGGAGAGAAGGATTTCGGGTGGACACAGGTGGATTGCGGAATTGCCGTTGAGAACATGGCGCTGGCCGCGGAAGGTCTTGGCGTCGGAAGCGTAATTCTCGGCCTGCCGAAACCGGCGTTCATGGGTGAGAAGGCAGATGAGCTGAGAGCGAAGCTGCGGTGTCCGGAGGGATATGACTTCGTGATCGCGCTGGCTTTGGGCTATGCGACCGATACGAAGGAACCGCATGGGCTGCGGGAGGAAAAGATCAGCAGGATCTGAATGTAGGAAGTATACTACCTGTGTTGAGAGTGTATATGAATTCATTCTTCCTGCTTAAACCACCGGGGTGCATCTTCCGGCAGGACAATCTTGTCCAAGGCATTGTTCAGCATATGGAAAACGTGCGGTTTCGAAAAATGTAGTTCTTTTGCGATGTCTTCCCACCGCCATCCAAGAATATATCGAAGTGTCAGGATTCGGTTTTCTATTCCCTCGGTATATTCATTGATGAGGAGCACGATCTGGTTCTTGCGGGCATTCAGTTCATCCAACGTTTTTAATATTCTGGCTTCAAAATCCGTCTTCTTCTCCACAGCATCAACAAAGGATGCTTCCTGCGACTGGGAACGCTGTACTCTTGGCCCGGAAAAATCTGAAGGAGACGAAATATGGTAGGAACGACTTTGGTATTCCTGTATCTGTTCCCACGCAGACTTGATCCCGGCGTTCAGAGTCAAAGTTCGCTCCAGATATTTCTTCACATTTTCCCTGTGCTTTTTCTGAGCAGGATTTTCCTGATCATTCCGACTCTGATCCATATGCTTCTCCTTCCTCATTCAAATAATCATCAATGATGGCGCGAGCGTTCGGCGTCAGCTGGGGTAAAACGGCGGCATCCTCAACAGCTGCAAAGAGCTTGTTCATTGCAGAATCCAGACGGGACGTTTTTTCATGATTCGTATGGCTCAACGGAACGGGACCATCCAATCCGCGACCGGTCATGACCAGTTCCAGTTCTGTCCAATCCCCAGGACTGGAGGGATTATCTCCTGTATTCCAGACCTGAACAAGATAAAGTACTCTTTCACCGGGGAAAACGCAGCCGTAGCATTTTACAGGGACCAGATCAAAGAGAGCGGGATGATACTTTGAATGATAAAACGGTTCAGATTCTGCTCCGTCAAGAGGAATTGTCAGATAAAGCGGATGCGGAGTCCGGCCGTCCGGGTTCACCGGGATGGTGTCGACATAGCCTCCCGCATCCTCCTGCCAGGGGAGCTTCCGGGTTTCCGTTTCGCGGATCAGTTTGTCAAGATAACGGAGGACAGCGGCTTCGGATTCTGTTGCACTGGTGAAATCATAGGAAAGGAGCGCATCAACGGAAACAGAAAGCTGAGCGGAAATGGCCAGCAGAAAATCGGCACCCGGAGCAACATTTTTTTCTCCCAGACGAAGACGGGACAGATAACCGCTGCTGACGCCGCAGGCTGCTTCAATTTCACCGATCTTCAGATCCTTTTCCTTTGTCAGAAAATACACATTGTCAATAAAAAGTTTCTTATCATACTGAATTTGTTCATAGGCCACGAACAGCCACCTCCTTCTGATAGGGAGAGTATAAGTAAAAATGAATAAAAAGTCAATAGATATATTTAAATATATGGAATTT
>Ga0265298_10004799_pt1 | contig 17158 bp, 11 predicted proteins | sample AusTroGonzalo_MG_3_FD_193486 | JGI IMG/M metagenome (GOLD analysis project Ga0265298, IMG submission 193486) | Bovine rumen microbial communities from tropical cattle in Woodstock, Queensland, Australia - Gonzalo_01 | ecosystem: Host-associated > Mammals > Digestive system > Stomach > Rumen ... | reverse complement strand
CAGATGAAGAAATCGAAAAAGCAAAAGCCGAAGCAGAGAAATTTGCTGAAGAAGATCGTAAGAGAAAAGAAGTAATTGAAGCTAAAAACTGACTTGAATCAATGGTTTACGCTATTGAATGACTTGGACAAGAATATAAAGAAAAGATTTCAGACGAAGATAAAGAAACTATCAATAAATTAGTAGCCGACTGAAAAGCTATGAAAGATAGAGAAGATGTTACAGCTCAAGAAGTGAAAGATGAAACTGATAGACTTCAGAGAGAATCTCAACCATTATTCCAGAAATATGCTCAAACAGCACAGCAAAATGCTGACGCAAATGGATGAGGAGCTCCAGCAGGAGAGTCTTGACCAGTTGAATGAGAAGTAGTTGATGCGTAATTAAATAAACAATAAAGAAAAAATCTGATTGGATATGATGTTCAGTCAGATTTTTTATATAAAATTTTATATTATCTTAGCCGAAATTATTGATCGTTCAGGTGTAAATAATTCTCCAGGTTGCATTTTGATAGTCTTATCTTCAGAAGGATATGTTATTACAACATTTTGTATATCTTTTGTATCATTGTATAAATAATAGTCATGATAAGAAAAGTCTGGTTTAAATGATTCTCAATTTAAGTGTTTACTAAGTGCACAATTTTCTCAGATAAAACTTATCAATTCTTCCGGTGAAGGTTTTATATACATAATATAAATTTCTTCATCGTGTTCTGCACTAGATCATATTCATACTCATACATTATTTTCTAGTATACGAGATTCATAGTTGCTATGATTTTGATTATCTTTTATACTTTTTTCATGTAATATTACAGGATATCCAAGACGGTTATATAGTCGAGCACTTTCTTTTTTTGTCATATGAAATTTATAAATAACATTCTCTTTTAAATCAGACAAATATAAGTTTCAATGAACTTCAATTTCTTTAGTTGGATATAATTGATCATCTGGTCAATATGAAATATTTTCTCATTTAGAATTTTTAATACTCCTAGATATAATTCTCCCTTCTTTAATATTTATAGTAAAGTCATAAATCAATCAATCAGATTCAATACTACAAATGAAGATATTTATATTATTATCTTCTAATCAATAACCTTTAATTCATTCATTAACTTTTTTTGTAGATAATCATGGTTCTTTAGAAATTATTTCGAATAATTTCTTCTCGGTAATTATAACAGATCGAGTTTCTATATCGATGTATGTTATATAAAGCTGTTCTTTATTATTTTTATTTATTAATTTTATTATGACTTGGTAAATTTCTTTATTGGTTGTTTGATCTTTAAGTAATTGAATAGAAGTTGTAAATTTGCTAGAATCAGGACTTATTCATCTATCAGATAATGCAAGATTTAAAGCTTCTTTTTTTGTCATCTTAATGTTAGCTTTAGATCATGATCCTTTTTTTAGTAGAGTAATATTACTGACTGAGTAAGAACAGAAGAATAACTGTTTTGGAGGAACTGTAACAGTCATATCTTCGAGTCATTCACCGTCTCAGTGCCCATTAGATATAAATAGAGTAATATCATCATCGGTATCATTATATAGATAATTAATGTCAGAAGTCCTTCCATGCTCCCTATCTATTTTATCTCATCTATTAAATAAACTTAAATTTAGAACTTCATTGCTAGGTATACGCTTTAACAATTCTTGTGTAGATAATTTTTTGTATGATATGTAGAATTCTGAATCGCCTCATGCTATTGTACAATATCAATGTAGAGGACTTGCCCAAGGATAACCAAGCTGAGGAGCAGGAATATTTCTATATTGAATAGCGCCAAAGGACTGATCATCTTTTTTATACACAATACAGTCAGTTCATAAGTCATTTATTATTTTAGGTGCACAATAGTTTCATTTAGGTACAGTATACTTATAAATAATATTCTCTTTTAGATATGAGAGCGGAATTGTACCTCAAGTAAAAGTGCCAGCGGATATAATCTTGTGATTCGCTTCAAAATTATATAATTCGTCTAATTCATCATGGGTCACTTGTCATAGATTAGAATGTGAATCTTTATCTATAATAGTCCAATCGATAACATCATCTCATTCATACTGAATATTTAGGTATATATAATCTCTGAAATCATAGATATCATCCATTCATATCTTTTTACGGTTGATTGTGTATTTTAAAGATTTATCACTTCCTGCGTAAATATCATATTCCAATCAGTTCTCTTTATTTATGATATATAGTGTCGTAAAAGTGTGTTTAAGTATTTCTCAATTTATTCAATTAATTTCATAATAATGTGATATATCATCATTCTCAGATATTGATATTTTATATAGTATGTCTCACGATGAGGTATCCTTTTTTATTTTAGGGAAAGCAAAAGACATCATGTATTGTCCATGCGGTCTTAAAAAGGAATCTTCAGTTATTCATAAATCATTCATTGTAATGTCCAAAGCTTGTCTTTCTCATATATCTTTTTGAATATTTTTTAACTTAATTTCTCAATTTGTTGCATCTAATATATAATTGTAAGTGTTTCAATCATTAGTAAATTGATAACTATATAATTGTGTTTCTGTGTTTAATCAGTTTGATGCTTCGAATAACCAATCATCATCTTCAGTATTCTCAATAATTTTTTTATCAACTCAAGAATCTTTAGATATTATTTCAATAGCTCATTTTTCATTGATAAAGCTATTAGTGTATTTTTCTAGTATTTCATTTTCTCGTAGTTCGAATATATATTTTTCTTCAAATATTTTATCTCCAGAACTATATCTTAAAGTTACAATAGCATTAGATATATCATCATATCTGTCGCTCGTCCTATTAACATACGTGTAAATCTTATCTTCTCCGCAATCTTTGATAGCAACAGCCTCTTGAGACATACTTTCTCATCCGCTACTACCTAGTGAAGCATAAGCATTTTCATCGATATCAACTTCATAGTATCTAAAGGAATCATTATTTGGAATCCTGAAAACAATTTTATATTTGAGATTCCATGAAGAATCTTCTACCCAACGTGCAACTATTTCAATCTTTTCTTTTTCATGTTTACACAACCATTTAACATCGTCATCATATGAACGTTTGCATGCGGAATCTAGTGCCTTATCCCAAAATTCTTCATCTCAAATATGGTAATTTTTATCTTTTTTTTGATCGCCATCTTCATCTTTTTCAGCCTCTTCATCTTCGTTAACAGTTTCTTCTTTAAATTCATCATCTCCAAATATGTCTTCACTAGATTCAGATATCTCATAATTTTCTATAGAATTTTGAGAAGAAGTATACCAAATATATCAGAATCAAACTCATCAGATTAGTAATAGAATAATAAATATAATTGAAAATTTATTCATGAAATTGTTATAAAATCTAAATATAAATTTATTATATACATAATTTGAAAATTATGCAAATAAATAGATAGATTTATTATTATTTTTAATAAAAAAGCTGATCTTTCGACCAGCCTTTCTTATATCTATATCTTAATTACTTTTTCCTATAGAAGATATGTAGTAATTCTTTGATTACAGGAGCATTAATTAATAATGTTAATAATACTCATACAACCAACATAGTACCGAATCACTTGAACATATTAATTCACATAAGCATCAATAATAATCCAATCATTCATGTTGAAATTTGTCCATCACGAATAGCATTCCAGCTTCTATCGTAAGCTACATTAATTGCTTCTTCATCAGACTTTTTATTTTCTTTTTCTTCTCTCATTCTCTCGAAGATAAGTACATTAGCATCCACAGCCATTCAGATTGAAAGGATTATAGCAGCGATTCCACTTAATGATAACGCATAGTCAATTATTTTAACTATAGCAAATAATACCATTGTATATATAGTCAATGAAAGGAGACTAACTAATCATTTTCTCCATCCATACATCCATGTCATATATAACCATATAGCAATAAATCAGATTGCCATAGCTAATAATGCTCAATTCAAAGCATTTTCTCATAATGTTGGACTAACTTTCTCTTCTTGCATTAGGATTAATGGAGCAGGTAATGCTCAATCATTTAATTGATTAGTTAATTCTTTAGCAGATTCAGCAGTAAAGTTTCAATCAATTTGAGCTGTACCATCACAAATTTTAGCTTGAATTACTGGACTAGTAATCAATTCTCATCAAATGAAAATTGCCATTTCCTTTCCGATATTTTTTGATGTAATACTACAGAATATTTCCTTTCCTGTATCATCAAAGTTGATTAATACAACAGGTTCTCATAATTGAGAAGTGCTAACTGCAGCATATTTGAAATTGGCTCCATTCAAAATCTTTCCATCATCAGATTGAGCATTTTTCCAACTTAATTTATCCTGAACGAATACTTCTTCCATAGTGTAGAACATCTGAGATTCTAATGCTTTATTTAATTCTTCTTCATTTACACCATTTATAATAGCAATATTATACCATTTATCTGAAGCAGCCTTTTTATCTTTCAGTACAATTAAATAAGTTAATCATTCAGCTTCATAAACTTGAACTTCATCAGTATTGTTTATATCAAATGAGCTAATAAAACTTTTTAAATCATTAGGAGATAATACTCATTCATATAAAGGAGATGATCATGAGATTTCTGCATCGTTATCAGCCAATAAAGCATTTTTGGCAGACTCAACTCTACTTGCGAAATCATCATCAGATTCTGTTCCTCCAGATTCATTAGTTTCACTCTCATCTTCAGTGCTAATTGAAACATCAGGAAGCATTGCAATAATTCTTAAATCATAAGCTTCTTCATTTGGATAAGCTTCACCTTTATTAAATTTTAATGTATTTCATTCAACTATATAAGATTCAGAATCAATATTTAATCACTCTTTATCTAATATATCTTTTTCATAATTAGCTCACAATGTTTTTGCTACCTCAAGGACATCATCATAAGAAATTTCATCTCTAGCTCACTTCTCTTTAGATATCATACGGAAGAATGTAAAACCATTCATATCAATACTTTGAAGATTTCCACTTCAATCTGTATACTGATAAGAATAATATTTTCCTTTCATTAAAGGAGATATCTTTCATTCCTGAGTTTCATCTAGTACACCAAGATTGTCTTGATATATAGTTGGTAATTCTAAAGTAGTAACTTTATCGTATTTAGTGTAATAAACATTTTCTGATTGTCTATTGTCTGCAATTGCTTCAAATTTATCAGTATTATTTAATAAATCATCATACAAATTCTGAGCAAGAGTCGTTCTCTCAGCATCAGATCATTCAGAATCGTTAGGCAACTTAAACTCAAGTTCTACAGTTTTACCGATTAATTCTTTAGCTTGATCTAGATCTGCAACTCATCATATCTCTACAACTATTTGAGTTTCGTTGTCTAATTGTTGAGTGAATGATTTATAATCACTAACTCATAATTGTGAAATTCTACCATCGATATTCTTTAATATAATATTCTCTACAGTACTCTTAATATCAGCTAATGCTTGAGGATTGTCAGCATAAGTTTGCTCATAAGTATCATAAGATATTCTATATGTAAGTCTAGTACCTCCAGATATATCTAGTCATTTTCTAAAATTAGTTACAGCATTTCACATAAAAGAAAGCTGTCTACTCATTTTTTCGCTATTAAAAGTCCATCAAACGAAAAATACAATAATTGCAGAAAGTAAAATTAAACCTCCATAGATCTTTCTACGTTTGTTCCAGAATGAGCTCATGAAATTACACACAAAAAAGTAAAATAAAAAAACAAAATTCTATTTTCATAGATAAACTGACTATATATTTTTTTATATAAAAAACAAGCAAAACAACAATATACAAAATCTGAATATTAGCGTATTAGCTGATTGTATTTTATAATTTAATATAAAAAATAGATTGACATTTAGATTTGATTCCATAAAAGAAGAAGTACAACCCTTTAAAAAAAGAAAGGTATGGAAACAAAACAACAAAAACAACACGGGGAAGTAATCTACTTTTCCACCATTAATCCACTAGAATCGTGGAAAAAAATGGGACTAGAACAGTTTGCAGAACCAACGCTGCAGGATCCTACAGATTTCGAAAACGAGGAATCTAAGAGGGCTTATTTAGTCTTCAAAAGAGACTTCGGCAGAGAGAAACAAGCTTCTCGAGATCTTATCTCTATTGACCCAAACAAGGGTAGTATCTTCATCTGGTCTCTCCTCAAGGAGATCTCAAAAAGGTCACCTAGACCTAAGTTGTCGTCCAAAAAGTTCCTCTTCAAAGATGATCTCTTCAAGAGAATTTGCAAAAAAGTAGATGAACTTCTGCCTGACGTCGAATTCTCAAAAAAGGATTTCGAGGACATAACAATCTATCTAGAGAATAGAAAACTCGTTACGACATCAGTAGATGGCATCCGTGCGACCCAGCACTTTGCAAGGCGGTTCCATGTTCGGTATGAAAAATGGCTAGTATTCGGCTAAGAAATCTAAAAAATCGGAGCATATCTGTTCCGATTTTTTCTAATTTGATATTATAATCAATATTATTTTTTCATAGTGAGAACCTTTCTAAGTCTTCCTCTAGTCCATCCATTAGCAGGTACATAAACCATTTCAGAACCTCATGATGGAGTTTTTATGAATCTATATCCATCTGGATCTACTCTAAGTCTAGTTTCCCAGCAAACTTTTCTACCTCTAAGAAACCAGTGATAAGTATTTCATTTTGGATTAGTCATTACTCCAATAGCTCCCCAATCTTTACCATCATTTAAATCAAGTCTTCTCTTTGGATATTCAAATCTCTTTGCTCATTTAGTTCTACTAGCTTGTTTCTGAAGTTGAGCTTTTTTCTTGGCAATTCACTGTTTATTTGTTCTTGAAGCCATATTAAATATTATAATACAATTAAAATTTGAATGGTCAGCTGGCAACGAGGATCGAACTCGTGACCTCACCCTTACGAGGGGTGCGCTCTACCGACTGAGCCATGCCAGCATTTATCTGACAGCTTAAATTATATAGAATAAATGGGATTTTTCAAGTTAAATTTTATACCTCGCAAAAAGTTAAAAATATTTTTAAATTAATTAAAAAAATTTTAAATTTTTTTAATTATAAAACTTTAATATAATTAAAAATATTAGTTCTTAATACTAAAAAACTATATATAAAAAAGTCTTCAAAAATTTGACAAATTATTTTTTCTGATTATAATAATACTGTCAACGAAGGACGGCCTTCCTACATCCTGGTGTAGTAGTGCATTATTCATATAATGATTCCCATTATTACATCAGTATGTAGGAAGTAGATATTTAATACAATGTATGGAGTTTACTTATTTGGAGTCTTTTCTCCTTAAAAGTAAATCTGATTCTTATCTATTGGTAATTATGTTTTCAGTGTCTTATGCCTTATTGGTTTATTTCACTATTCATAATGTATCATCACTTGCTTTGAAATGTTCTCGATAATATGTTAATCACACGTTATTTCCCATTTTGAACGTAAAGAATAGTGGAATAATAAAATATTTCATTTGATAGAAAGGATCAACAAGATAATCTTTCAGACTAACTTGAACAGTAAATCTGACTAGTATTTGAGAATTTACTCACGAATCAAATCGTAAGAACATCTCTTCTTACAAATCTCCACATGGAAATGTGCAGAGAGATATCTTGAGAATATTTAATGGTCACTTCTGATTTCTATCTCTAGCAGAGTTAAATATTCCATTATTGCCTTAGGAAATAAGGATTGCCTTATTCAAGGCAATAATGTATTCATACATTGATTACTATTTGCTTCCTTTCCTTTTTCTTGCAAAGATGGCAAGATTCCTATATCCTTGTGTTGTAGGCTAACTCATAGTTATCTAATATTAATTATGATCACTATTGCATAAGGATATAGGAAGTGGTCTTTATCATTCCTTGGAGCATTCATTTGTTTCAATTGGTATATCGAAATAGTAATATTTCTTTATATCGCACTTGATTTCATTCAGATTTTTTTCTCTTTTTCTTTGGTTAATCCCTTTGAAAATCTGAAATTCTCCCATCTGTCTAAGAAACACAAGGTATTTAATAAATTTATTTTTATTGTTTGATCGAAACGGTTCGCCAATTATTATTGTAAGATTAACCTCTTATAGTACTTAATTGATTGGATTATGAATGTACTGTACTTTAGAAGTTGGCCCTAGATTTTATTGTCTAGGTGTCATCACTTGCCTTTCCTGCGATCGGTAAAGAATATTATGAAATTTATATTTCATGATTGATTTCTAGAGTCGACAATATATCTTTCAGAATCTATTCCATTCTTGGAACATTCTGGGTAGATTTGTAAGCCTACTTCAACACCAAAAGTATTGAAAACTTACACTTCGAACATTTGCTTGTCAAAAGTATTTGGGGATATATTGGAAAAAGTAATTTATTTTACTTTTTCGTCAGTGTTCACGAAATAGAGGAAAGCTGACAATCTAATCTTTGTTTGGTTTTTCTCTTCTTCGTGGACATTGATAATCCACGGAATTGAATTAAAGACATTTCTTCCTAATTTATCATTTGGACTTATTGTTCAGATGTTAGGAAGGAGTCAGTCTTATAGATTGGCTCTTTTTCTTTAATCAGATTTTTTTATTGTTTATTAACATATAATATATATTATACCTGATAGTTTAACTATTAAACCAAAATATGCCACTTTGTATAGGAGTAGACTGTGATGAAGTTCTTTCTGAAACGATAGATGAGCTACTAAAACGTTCACCACTCAGGGAAAAAAGAATCCAAAAATCTGATATTAGTTCGTATGAGATATATGAAGTAGAAAAGGTTTGATTAACCAAGGAAGAGGCAATCAAAACGTTTTACTGATTTTTTGAATCGCCAGAATATTATCAATGTCAACCAGTTTTTTGAGCATATGAAAAGTTGTATGAACGAAAACAGCAATGACATAAATTATTTGTAGTAACGGCGAGAAATAAACCTTATGAAGGACAAACTAGAAAGCGAGTTGAAACTCATTTTCCATGAATTTTCTCAGATTATTTATTTATGAACATATATACAGAGAACGAAATTCCAAAATCTCAACTATGTAAAGATAAATGAATTCAAGTTTTGATAGATGATAGTGCAAATAATGTTCATGATATGAATTCAGTATGAATGCCATGTTTTCTTCTAGATAAACCATGGAATCAATGAGTAGAAGATACAGAGTTATTACATAGAATTTACTCACGAGATGAAATAGATTTATCACAGTTTTTCAAGGTTGATAACTAAGATAATTAAATCTAAAACATAAATCAAATTTCTATTGCTTTTTTGTAAAAATATTATATGATAGGTATATAAATTTTATAATTTACAGAAAAAACAAAAATAATACCAATATTTACCCTGTAATTATTATCATCATGGCATTGATAAATAATTCAGCAGAATTGGCATTAGAATGTTCACTTGATAAATTATGAATTGATTACGATGGATATTATAAGTGAAAATGTTTTTTCTTACACAAAAAATGAACAGATAAATATACTTGCATTTGCATTAGGTATTCTAAATTACACGATATAAAATCTGATAAATATACTCATGAGATTTTTCATAAAATTAAAAATACAAAGTTTGACGATGATAAATTATACTGTTTATTCTCTACTCACGAAAGTGCTCCAGATATAGTTAGATTTTCATTAATTTTTACATGAAAAGAAATCAAAGAATTGTTGAATAAAACTATCAAAAAAGATGGAACAAAATCTGACTATCTCAAAATTTTGATAGATAGGAGACCTTATCGGTCATTGAGTGGAAGAAATAATTGCTGTGATATAACGTGATATTTATGCGTAAAGAGATTAGAGTGGCTCAAAAGTAATTACTTGGATTAATCTTTTTGTATCCTTAAAAAATCATGTTTCTATGTGATATAATTTTTATTGCATTTTAAATCTGAATCCGTATATATTTAGTCGCACTTAAATGGGAGTGTAGCTTAGTCGGTAGAGCAGATCCCTCTTAAGGATAAGGTCGTGGGTTCGAATCCCACCCCTCCCAAAGTTAGTAATCAATTCAATAAATATAATTCTCACTTGGATTCTTCGGATCTGGTGAGATTTTTTTATCTCTTTACAAAATCATAACTCACTTGAAACAAATTCTAAAAACATTATTTTAAAAATCAGAATTTAATCCAAAAATTTTGTCATGCAAAATATTATATTCTGTTCATATAACGAGGAATTACTCCCATACAAGGCCACTGAGTGATCAATCTGACGAGACTTAAAACTCGCCGAAGATATCACGATCCCACAGGATGAAGTAGTTTTAGCTCCGACTGGAATCAAATCAGCTTTGCCCTTATGACGATGAGTCAAGATTTATGCCCGTAGCTCATTACCTGTGAAATTCTGACTTATAGTCGCAAATAGTGTCGGAATTATTGATTCCGATTATCGCTGAGAAATTAAGGTTGAACTGACTTCTCTAAACTGAGAAAAGAAACTAGAAGCATGAACCAGAATCGCACAATTAGAAATCAGTCCTTATTTTCAGGAGTGAAAACCTTTTCCAACCGAGACTCCAAAAGTTGAAATGATAGTAGATTCAGATATTTACGAAAATTTTGCAGATAAATTTCCAAGTGATAGGGGAGCGTGAGGATTTGGAAGTACTGCTCATTAATTTAATCAATACACCAAAATGCAGGAAGATTTTTTGTTAGATAGTTATGATTACGATTTGCCAGAGAAGATGATAGCCCAGGTCCCTGCTCAACCTGCTGAATCTGCTAAACTTCTCGTCTGGTCACGCAGTGATAATTCTATTCAGGATTATCATTTTTATGATTTGCCACAGTTCCTTTCAGATAATGATGTCCTCGTATGTAATAATACCAAAGTTTTCAAGGCTAGAATTCCACTTTATCAAACCAAAATAATAAGAAAAAGCTGACAGGAACGTTGCATTGATGGTGAAATTTTTGTGTATCAATTGCTTCATGACGGTAGATTAGAATGTTTAGTTTCTGACGATAAAAATTTCAAACCGTGAGCTGAAGTTTTTTTGGATGAAGAGAAATGAATTTCCCTCACGAGTGATGAGTATGCCGAGGATTGAATTATCTTTTCCGTGAAATGAATATGAATTTTCGATTTTCTGGAGATGTACGGTCAGATGCCACTCCCTCCATATATCCATTATGAAAAGGAGAAAGAAAAACGGTATCAGACGACTTTTGCCAAAGATTTGGGTTCAGCCGCTGCTCCTACGGCATCTCTCCATTTCTCTCCCCAGCTCCTTTCAGACCTTCGCTCAAAATGAGTGGAGATAAATTTCACTACTTTGCATGTTGGACTAGGAACTTTTAAACCAGTTTATGAATCCGATATCAGGAATCATAAAATTCATAGAGAAGCAATTATTGTCGAAAATTCGCTTTTCCAACAGATATTTGAACGAAAAAATGAAAAGAAGAATCTGATAGCTGTATGAACGACCATGGTCAGATTGCTTGAAACTTTACCATATTTACGAGCATCTTTATCTTCCAGCGAAAAACAATCAATTCTTCCAAATGTTGATGCTTTCTATTTTCGAGAATCTCTTACTTCCGATATTCAACCAGCAGACTACGAAAAATATGTTCATGACGTTTCACTTCAATGGAATCGTATCGTTTGTGAGACTCAGCTTTTTATTTTTCCTGGCCGGAATTTTCGCGTAATCGACGAGATGATTACCAATTTTCATCTCCCTAAATCATCACTTTTGATGCTTATTTCAGCTTTGATGTGAAGAAAAAACGCATTGACTACTTACGAGCACGCAAAGCAGAGTTGATATCATTTCTATAGCTTTTGAGACTGAATGTGGATTAGGAAATAGTATCACATAATTTTTCATAAAAAACGCAAGAGTATTTTAGCTTTTAGATACAATCTATCTCAGATTTTTTGCTTTTTTTGGGAATTTGAATATAATAGATATGTTTTATAATTATGTGAAGATGAGTGATTGAGTAATATTCTTAATTAGTCTATTATGTGCATGAGCTTTGATGTGAATCTTTCGATTCTTTCGAAGATTTTTTATCGTTCGTAGAATTAAAAGACATAGATATAAACAAAGTCAAAAAATCAGATTTTTGCAAATTCGTGTGCCTAAAAATGCAGTAGCTAGAAGCTCAGATATTGAAGCTAGTGATCATGTTAGTACAATGAAGGATAATATTGCTCTTATGAACCAGGTTTATAAAAACTTTTATGCAATTTCTGATCCAGATTTATTAAAAAGAAAACTTTGAGATAATTATATTTCTATGGAAATTGTAGTAGAAAATGAGGTTATTAAATTCTTTGTATGAGTACCAGAAGATCATCTGCTTACAATGCAAAAAATGATTGCTTCATTCTATCCATGAGCATTGGTTAAAATTACATCTCAGCCAAAACTCCTTGAAGCATGAAAATATATGGCAGGAGGGGAGTTTACTTTAACTAAAGATAGTGTTTATCCAATTAAAACATATGAAAGTTTTGAAGCAGATCCTATGGACAGCTTGCTTTCAGCATTTTCTCATGTATGAAAACAAGAAAAGGTATGTTTTCAGATCTTAGCAGAACCTCTATCAGAGAAATGGTTAAAGAATATGAGAAAAGAGTGAGAAAAAATAAAAAAGAATGAAAAAAGTTGAATTGAAAAGTTTTTACATGACTTATTTACTAGTCAGAAGAAGAGAGAAGAAGAAAAACAGAAATGAGAGGAAAAAAATAAACATAACTTTTCTCAACAACAGCTATCAGATTTTGATAAGAAGATGGAAGATGAATTGTTCAAAGTAAAAATTAAGGCCATTGCTACATCTACTGACAAAAGTAGACCAAAGAAAATCTTGGATGATCTTGCTAGACTCTGTAATCAATACAATTATCTTTGACTCAATACCTTGAAATTTGAGAAAGTAAAAGATGATGATCTAGATCTTTTTGCTAGAAATTTTGTGGAAAGAATATTTTATACGCAGAAGAGTTTTACCAATAAAATAGTGTATAAGGCAAAGAATAATGTTTTGAATATAAAAGAACTTTCATCTTTGGTCCATTTTCCTCACTGAAGATTTAATCAGAACCCAAGGATTGCCTGGCAGAAATTTAAAATTGTACCAGCTCCAGATGATATCCCAAGTGAAGGAATAGTAGTTGGATACAATAATTACTGATGAGTAGAAAGAGAAATTAGAATTACAGATAAAGACAGATTTAGACATATTTACATACTTTGACAAACAGGTACCTGAAAATCTACAATTATGTATGCTCAGGCTGTTGACGATATGGATAATGGAAGATGATTTACATTTATAGATCCACATGGTGAGGCATGTGAATACCTTTTGAAATGGTTTCCAAAAGAAAGAATTAATGACCTAATTTATTTTGATCTTTGAAATACAGCATATCCAATTTGACTCAATCCTCTTGAAGTAAATCCGGAAGATGCAGACGAAAAAGATGTAGTGACAAATGATCTTGTAGAAATGTTTATTCAAATGTATTGACCAGAAATTTTTGGTCCAAGAATTCAGGACTACTTCCGTAATGCCTGCCTATTACTAATGGATCAGCCAGAATGATGAACTATTGTGGATATTATGAGACTATTTACAGATGATGCTTTTGCTGAAGCAAAAATTAGAAATATAAAGGATCCTGTAGTGGCTGCTTGGTGGAATAAAACATATAAGAAAATGTGAGATAGAGAAAAAGCTGAGATTATTCCATTTATTCAAGCAAAATTCTGACCATTTACTACATGAGTTTATGTTAGAAACATTATAGGTCAACCAAAATCTGCTTTCAAAATTTATGATGCTATGCAAGAAAAGAAAATAATTTTGATGAATCTTGCAAAATGAATTGCGGGTGAAGAAACTTCTAAATTAATATGAAAGATTATAGCAATGCAAGTTAAACTCGCAGCCCTAAAAAGAGCAAAAATACCAGAATCAGAAAGAGTACCACACTATTTATACGTAGATGAATTTCAAAATTATGTTTCAGCTTCATTTGAATCTATTCTTTCAGAAGCCAGAAAATATAAGGTTTGATTAGTGGTGGCTCACCAGTATATAGATCAGTTAAAACAAGAATGACTCTGATGAAATATGGATATGTCTAAAACGATATTCGGTAACATTGGGAATATGTTTGTATATAAAGTCTGAGCTCCAGATGCAGAGTTCCTACAAAAAGAATTTGAGCCAGAATTTAATCAAACAGATTTAACAGCTACAGAAGCGTTTATGGGAGCTTGTAAAATTTCTATAAATAATCAGCAAACTAGACCATTTACATTTAAGTCAAAAGTACTTTATCCATGATTTCCTCATGGAATGGAATTCCGTAATTCTCCAGAAAAAGTCCAAATTATCAAAGAAATTTCATCTCTCAGATGGTGAAGTAAGAGAGAAATTGTAGATAAAGAAATTTATTTCAGAGTTGGGGTTTAAATATTAATAAAAGTATAACCATGAAAAAATGATTAAAAGTATTTCTGATTATTTTTGCTACAATACGGGCAATTTTGTGAGTTGGGGCATGATTAACCAAAGCTGGAATTATTCCTAATTGGCTTGATATTGAAATCTTATGTCCATGAACATCAATAGAGATTACAGGTATTTTTGATCAAGATCGAAAAGATCCTAACTGCTCAGAAAAGTGCCATAAAGAATGTAAAAAACATGAGGATGAACCATTTTGATATTTGTGCTGAAATAATTGTATTTCAAAATGTGAAATTCCCAAACGAAATGATTGCTTAGATAAATGTGAAATGCCAAATATTTGAGAAGATTTGGAGTTTTATTACGCAGAAGAAGATTATCGCCACCGGTGTAAAGAAAAATATAATGGTGTTTGAGATTGTTATTCTCGATGATGAGATGGTAGTTTAGCTAGTAATCCTCATTATGATGAATGGATTGATGAAATGTTTGATTGACATCAAGAGGAATTAAAATTATATGAATCTTGTAGAAAATCTTGTTGAATTAATCCAGGTGAAATGATGGTAATGAAACCAATTATCTACCTCTATCCAACAGTTGAAAAACAGGTAAATGTTAAACTTTGAACACCAGAGAATTTATCCCATACATATCCAAAATATAACTGAGAGAAATGACGAAATATAATAGCTCAACCAAACGGAGATTTAGAAGATATGGATACATGAAGAAAGCTTTATGCATTGTATCGAGAATGAAAATCTGATAATAAAACAAATTTCGATGAATGATTCGTAGTAGCATGAAAAGATATAATCCAATTCTTAGAAGAAAAACTTGCAATTCTATGACTTAATGAACGTGAAGCAGAAGAATTTATAGTTTACTGGCTTCCTCAAATGGAAGGTAACATATATAATTTAATTAGATTTGAAACAATAGAAGAACAAAATGAAAACATGCCATTAAATATTATACCAAAACCAGATACGGTAATCAGAGTAATGATGGATTGGAAAGCTATTAATGAGCCTATAGAAATCTCAGAGCAACAATTGATTACTCCTGAAAGAAAATGATTTACAGTAGTAGAATGGTGATGAAGTCCTAGAAATTAAAACATAACATTCAATAAAAATTTAAATCGTCCTTGAATTTTAAGGGCGTTTTTTTAATTTATTAGGTGTTTACTAATTAAAAATCGATGTCAGACAATCAAACAATAATTACAATTGATGAAAATAGTTCAAACCAACGTTTTGATCGTTTTTTGCGTAAATATTGCAAGAATTATCCGACTGTAAAGTTGACCGATATTTACTCTGCGATTCGTAAGTGAGAGATTACTATAAATTCTAGAAAATCCAAAGAAGATTATCGTCTACAGATTTGAGACCAGATTTCTTTTCCTGCTGATTTGTTCTGAAAAAAAGAACACGTTCAATGAATCTCATTCAAAGAAAAACAGATGAAAAAAATGACCAAAGAGGAGATTCTTCCTCGAATTTTGTATGAAGATGCAGAGCGAGTAGCTTTCAATAAACCTACATGAGTTGTGGCTCATGAGAGTAACAAGCATCGGAAAGATTTATCTATGAATGATTATCTTGCTTGTTATACCAAAGAATATGAAAGTTGAACTTTCAAGCCAGCATTTGGATACAGATTGGATAAAGATACTTCATGAGTGCTTATCGCAGCTAAAACATATGAGGCTTTACAATATTTCAATCAAATTATTCGTGATCGTGAGATAAACAAAGAATATCTCACAATCGTAGTCTGACAAACTCCAGAACATTTAATCATAGATAAACCTCTGGAAAAGAGTTATAACGCACATTTTGATCGTGCTCAGATGAATATCGCAAAATTCTGATGACTAGAATCCAAGACAGAAATATTTACAGTGAAGACATTTTATCATCATGATTTAGGTCAGATTTCTTTGCTTCGTGTAAAACTTTATACGGGTAGAATGCATCAAATCCGTGTTCATCTCGCTAGTGAATGATTTCCGGTAGTAGGGGATTTAATTTACTGAAATCCTGTGGTAAATAGGAAATGTAACAAAGTCTTGCATATTCAAAGACAATTACTACACTGTTATAGATATAGTTTCTCTGATAGAAATGAAAAACTGATTACTGTTTGTGCTCCATTACCAGAAGATTTCCAAATGGTACTTGGACCTCAGTTAAAACAGATTTCAGTTCTATTAGACAACCAATAATAAAAACTTTTATCTTTTACAAAAACAAACATGAAAACTTTTCTTTGGACGACTTTATTCTGGATTATCGTAGCTATTGCTGGATTGTTATGTTTATGATTTGGAAATCTATGAACACAAGTGCTAGAAAATGAATGGATGATAAAATTCTTACCACATAATGTTCAGACTAAAACTTGTGATCCAGTTGTTACTTCAGCTTTAGAAGAAATAGACTGGTGTGCTGCAGCAGAAGCTAATAACTGCTATCCAAAAATTGAAGACAGTGAAATAGAGGAGGTGGACGAGAATACTAAGGTTCAAGAAGCTCTAGAAAATATTATTACAAACCAACAAATAATCTACAGCTATCTTCAAGAATCATTTGTTAATACAAATCAGGCGATA
>Ga0265298_10004798_pt1 | contig 17159 bp, 13 predicted proteins | sample AusTroGonzalo_MG_3_FD_193486 | JGI IMG/M metagenome (GOLD analysis project Ga0265298, IMG submission 193486) | Bovine rumen microbial communities from tropical cattle in Woodstock, Queensland, Australia - Gonzalo_01 | ecosystem: Host-associated > Mammals > Digestive system > Stomach > Rumen ... | reverse complement strand
ATCCAAATGTTCTGCAATAAAATTCCAATCGTCTTCTTCTAAACCACAATTAATATCACTTGTCTTATGGAGTATATTTTCCTTTTTGATTTCAAATTCATATTCAGAAGAATCAACGCCATTAGTACTATAACTCAAAAGTTCTTCTTTTGAGGGATATTCAACGACACACGCAGTACCGCATGCCGATAACATAAACATCGATTTACCCTTTCCGGATATTTCTTCAAAATTTGTACTGAATCCAAGTATGGCATTCCCACCAAGTGATTGAGCTTTCTTAATCAATTGCTTCTTGGCTTTATCATACATTAAATTCATTTTTCTTTGATAAGTATTTGATGTTCCACCAAGAACATCAGTAAATGATGCTGCAAAATCAGAGAAGAAATTTGTACCTAATACAATATTGGTATTGATAGCACCTATATAACTTTTAATGGTATATCCATCTAGGACAGGTGTAGTAGTTATTAAAAATTTACTCATTTCTTATTTCCTTTCAATTAATTTTCTACTTTAATTTGATCTCGCTTTAAGATGGGACAAAACGAAAACGTGAGCAATCTACTTCGCTTACGTTCTCAGAGGTATTGGGGAAAACCTTGTTATCTTAAACGAGTAAATGCTCACGCCGAACGGCGTGAACTATCTACTTCAGTTCTTGATAACATTCATTCAATTCCCCAATTGTCTGAGAACAAGAATCAAAAGTGGACGTTCAGTCTTATGTCCTATTGTCTTTTATCTGTCCATTGGCGTACAATATTCGTTAAACATGATGCAAAGATAATCAAAATCTTTGAAACTTAAGCACAGAACCGTTTCTTTTTAACAAAAAGACTCTATAAACGAAACAACTAAACTGTTTCAACAAGAACAAGACGAGGTTTACAAGCAAGATTTTCAAAAAATCACAACTTTTTGCCTCACACAAGCGTTATATCAAAAGAAAATCGTACCTTTGACCTATCGTCAAAGGTACTTTCGCTCGACAATAAAAATAAAAAGTCGTTTTATTTTGTATTGTACTCGCTAATTCTGACCAATGCCAATACGTACCAGTACTTGCGTCAGTATAAGGGGCTGGATTTCCTCACCAAGCACTACGGCGTGGAGCATACGCAGAGCATAGAGGATGCGGTGGAGGACATTGCCATTATCTGCAACCGCCACGGAGGGGCGCTGGTACTATGAAACTCTAGTAAAACGCTTACCAACAGGGAACAAACTCTCGAAAAACGCGATATAAACCTCCCCATAACACGGCATAAAAGTCTTTTAGGCTCGTTATATAATTATTTTCAAGCCGTGAAAATATATTATCAAGGCGTGAAAATATATTATCAAGCCTTGAAAATAGATTTCCAAAGCTTGAAAATAATTTGTAAGCACGCTTTGTGAAGTTTTATGTGACGCTCTGTGAAATTTTACATCACACTCTGTGAAGTTTTGTGGCACACACTGTGAGATTTTACGGCACACTATCCCCGATTACTCTGCTGCATTGATTCCCAACCACATCATAACTTGAAAACATCTAATGAACGATTGGGGATAAAACAACGAATTTCACGGATTACACGGATTAAGTGCTGTTGATAATCAGCAAATAATATAATCCGTGTAATCCGTGAAATCCGTTGCTGTTTTTATGACACGCCCGAAAGTTCGGTATAGTCAGGCGGGCTCTGTGTTACAGGAAGAAGTTGAAGCCGATGCCGAAGGTGTGGTTCTTGCGGTCGTAGTGGTCGGTCTTGGGGCCTGCGGCTGTCTGCGTTGTGACGTTGCGGCTGTTGTAGAAGGTGCACATGTAGCCGAGGTCGATGTTGAAGTACTTCGAGGGATGGACGCGCACGCCGCCGCCGATCATGTAGTTCGAGAGGTTGAACGAGAGGTCGTTCATGAAGTTGTCGGTCAGGCCGTAGCGGGTGTATTCCCAAGAGGCGGAAATGGTGATGAGCTTGCAGATGTCGTACTCTGCGCCAAGAAGGAACTCGTGGGTGTTGTTCTTGATGTACTTCTGCTTGTCGGCATACTTCTTGGAGTCCTTGTCGAAGAACTGGTGGTAGGCTGCATCGATGCGAACCTTCTCGATTGGAGAGTACTGGGCACCGATAGCCAAGAGAGCAGGCACATCCTCGCGAACTTTTGCACCGTCCAAAAACTGACCGAGAGCTTCTCCCTGCGGAGTATTTGCCAGCAGCGTTGCCATTTGGGACATCTGAGAACTGTTCTTGAGATTCATCCTTGTGCGGAACTCATACTTTGCTGCCACATTCCAATGCTTATTGATTTCCCAGTCAACGCCGATGATGGGACACACGCCGAAACCTTTCTGGTCGCAATTAAGGGTTATAGTTGGGTCTGCATTGCCATAATTCTGGCGGACAAGATCTAAATAAGGTGTGCCACCATATTCCGAAGCCAATGTTGTCGCCATATCAGCCTTGGAGTTGTAAAGCTGCAAATCACCTACAAAGCCACTGTAGCTGCAAGTTGCATAAACACCACGCAAGCCAACGTAAGCAGACAAATTGTCAAGAATCTTATAGGTGCCACCAATTTGCAAGCCAAAGTAGTAGGAGCGCCCCTTCATGCTACTATTCATTGAGTAACAATCAGGACCTGCTTCTGTTGCCATCTGCAAAGCCTTTGCCGATGCGCTTTCTTCTGCATATGCTTCTGGTAGGTTATAGGGAGGAGCCATTAACTGTGCCTTTATTTTAGGCTGTAACATAGGCTTTAATTTCTGCACTATTCCGGTAGTGACTGCGTTGGGGATTGAAGCTCCAATGCTCTCGAACGAGCCAAGTCCCTCGTTAAACTCGCACTTGCCGCCACCGCCTGTAACGGCGAAGTGAGCAGAGAGGCTCCACTTCTCCTTGTTGAACGAAACAGTGAAGGAGGGAACGATGGGAGCTGTTGCTTTGCCCTCGAACCTGTGTGTGTCTTCATTATTGTTGACATTTGCTCTGAATAGCGGGAACTGTGTGTCGATGTTTCTCTCCTGGAAAGCCGTCTGGGTGTTGAGGCTCAGGTGCCAGCCGGGGGACAGGAATGCGCCGCCAGCGGGGTTGGCGTAGATACTTGTCAGGGTGATTTGGCCTTCCTGGGCAAAGTTGCGGACAAAGGCTGCGTTCTGATTGGTGTTGGTCAAAAGGCCACCGGCAAAGGTGCTGCTTGCAGCTACGAATGCCATCAAACTAAGGATTGTTTTCTTCATTGTTACCTTTTATTGGTTTGAAATCGGCTGCAAAGGTAACACAATTCTAAGTTTTGTGCAAGAATTTCAACGGAAAATGCACACTAAGCCCTTGTTTTGTGCAAAATCTAACGGCCTGCGAGGGCATAGATGGTCTTCTGCCCCTTTATCTTGAGTCCTTTGATGCGTTCAAGCAACCGACGGGAGACAGCCCTTTCCACAGCCACATACGACCAGTGCGGCAGCACATCTATCCTGCCTATCTGACTGCTCTCCACGTCGCCTTGCTTCGTGAGGAAGCCCACGATGTCGCCTCGGCTGATTTTGTCCTTCTTCCCCTTACCTATATATAATGTAACCCATAGGGGGGATGCCGGGGCAGGAACTTTGGCGGGAAGAGGGTAGGGTTCAACTTCCTCCGAGGGGATGTAGTCGGGCAGATGTTCCTCGGGGCCGAGGATGAAGTAGGCGCTGCCCTGCATGTCCCAGCGGGCTGTGCGTCCGTTGCGATGCGTGCAGGCTTCTTCGCTCGAAGGCAGATGGTAGTGGATGATGTTGTCAACAGCGGTGATGTCGAGGCCTCGAGAGGCGAGGTCGGTGCTGACGAGGACGTTTGCCGAGGAGTTCATAAAGCGGTAGAGGGCACGTTCGCGGTCGCGCTGCTCCATGCCGCCGTGGAAGATGTCGGCCGTCACGCCTTGCCCGTCAAGGAAGTTCCCCACGCGCTCCACGCTCTCGCGATAGCCCACAAAGACGAGGCTTTTCTGTGTCCCAAGCGTGCAGAGCAGGCGATAGAGGGTTTGCAGCTTGTCCTTTTCTGGCGACTTCACGAGGCGGAGGCTCAGGCGGTCGTCGCTACCCTCATCGAGGAAATCGAGGCGGACATAGTCGCGAGTGCCTACGAAAGCTGGGATGTCGTCGGTATCGGTGGCAGAGAGGAGGATGCGTTGCTGTACAGAAGGAAGCAGGGAAATGATGCCTTGCATCTGTTCGCGGAAGCCAAGTTCGAGCGACTTGTCGAACTCGTCTATGACAAGTGTGCCGACACTCTCTGTCTGCAGGTTTCCTTTTTGGAGATGGTCGAGCAGTCGCCCGGGTGTTGCTGCGACAAGATGCGGACGAAGGCCGCGCATCTGCTGGTGCTCCTCCATTGCCGGTCTTCCCCCATAACAGGCGGCAGCTCTCAATTCAGAGCATATTCTGCGAGCCACGTCAACGGTTTGTATCGCCAGTTCCCTTGAAGGGACGATGACAAGCGCCTGTAGCTGGTCGCTCTTTGCGTCGAGCTTCTGCAAGAGGGGCAGCAGGTAGGCAAGCGTCTTGCCAGAGCCTGTGGGACTGAGAAGTACGACGGATGTGCCTTTGCGAGCCGTCTGCAGCATGTCCTGCTGCATGGCGTTGAGGTCGGAAATGCCGAGGCGACTTAGTTCATAGTTCATAGTTAACTTTCGTTGAGCTTTGCTTCATAGTCCATAGTTGTGGCCGCAGACGTTCTTCTCCCCTTGGGGAGGCAGGGAGGGGCTTTACCTCAAAAAGTAATCCACAAGGAAGTAGATGCCGAGGGCGCAGAACCAACCGAGGAGCACCTTCGCCGTGATGTGCTTCAGGTACCACCAAATGGTTACGTCCTCTGCCTTCATCAGCGCATAGCCTGCTGTGTTGCCGATGGGCAGCAGGCAACCGCCCACGCAGCCGCTCAGGGTGATAAGGTGCCAGTACTGGCCGTTCTCGACGAAGCTTTGCATGTATTCCGTCATTTCGCTTATATTACCGCCGAGGACGGGATAGATGGAGATGCCACTGATGACGAGGGCGATGTTGTCCATGACGGAGCTGACAGCTCCGAGCACGAGCGACAGGATATAGATGTTGTGGATGTATTGGTTGCACCAGTCGGCCACGCTGTCCATCGCTCCGATTTCGATGAGGATGTCAACGCAAAGGCCTATGCCGAGGAAAAACATAATCATCTGCATCACCTCGTACTGGAGGCTGCGGTTGGTGCTTGTCGTAAGAGGCTGGTCGGAGAGGATGCGCTTGCGGTTGATGATTTCGTTCACCACCCATAGCACGCCGAGCACGCACAGGGCGCCCAGGAACGGAGGCAGGTTTGTGAGGCGGTAGAATGTGGGCACGAACCAGAGTCCGCCCATTCCGAGGATGAACAGCAAAAGTTGTTGCCAGAACTTGATGTCGGCATCGTCGCCCCGGAACATGATGCTGCTGCGCTTCAGGTCGAGATGGCTGGGAAGCTTCCTGCCGATGAGGAACGTCGGGACGATGGTGGCGAAGAGGGCAGGCAGGACAAGGGCGGCAGTGTAGTTGGTCGGGGTCACAGCGCCGCGCGTCCATACGAGCAGAGAGGTGACATCGCCTATGACGGTGAAGCAGCCGCCGCAGTTGGTGGCAATCACGATGATAGAGCCCAACAGCATCCGTTGCCTATGGTTCACCACTATCTGGTTCATCACCATGAGCATCACCACAGCTGCCGTCAGGTTGTCAAGGTTGGCACTGAGCAGAAAGCTACACAGGGCAAGCATCCAAACCGTCACCCACGGGCTTCGCGAGCGGCAGAGCTTCGTCACGAAGTCGAAGCATCCGTTGTTCCTCAGCACCTCCACAATCGCCATTGTCGTCAGCAGGTACATCACGATGCTGGTGAGCTGGGCGATATGGCTCTGGAAGACATTCTGGCGGATGTACTCGTTCACGGCCTGAATGCTGTAGTCCTTAGTACCCAAGAACTCCTGGAAGCCCAGCTCGTGGAGCTTCTCGATATAATAGGGACCGACGCAGACATACAAGACCCATCCCCACACACCGCAGAAGAGGGCCACGGTGGCTTTGTTGATGCGGGTGATGTGCTCCGTGCAGATGAGCAGGTAGCCGAGCAGCATCAAGGTGACAATAGCAATAGTCATAGTTTGTGAATTAAGAATGAAGAATTAAGAATGGAGAATTGGATTCTTGTCCCTAAGTCCCCTTTTTGAGGGCAAAAGTAGTTAAAAATCCTCAAAACCGCAAGCGTTTCATTGCGATTTCTCACAAAAAGCACTAATTTTGTCGAGTTATGAAGAGAATATCAAGTTTTATCCTGCTTCTTGCCCTTTCAATGGCCAATGGCGGGTGGTCAAAGGCGTGGGCGCAAAAGGTTGAGATTGCAGTCGAAAACAACTGGGCGGAAATTCCTGTGCAGCAAACGCAAAGCGAGCTGAAGCCCGGCTGGAAAATCGTGGACTACCAGACGAAGAGCCGCCTCATGCACTATCTCTCCGGCGGTCACGCCACGCAGCTGGCCGACGCGAACCGCCCCGTCTTTCGTGTCACTCTGGGGGAGAAGGAAGTGCTTTTCGACTATGCCCTTATCCGGCTCAAAGGCTTCAAGTCATATCGCAAACTTCCCAAAGTACAGCTTTCAGACAATGAATATACTCGGCTGGAACTCAATGCATTCAGCATCAAGGCAGATGGTGATGCTTTTGTCTGCCAGCCCCTCCAGCCATTAAGCCCCGGCGAGTATATCCTTGTCAACCTCTCGCAGAAGCCCATCGGCGACCTCAGCGACCTGCTCGTCTATCCCTTCTGCGTCCTAAAGGAGTGAACCTTTCACCTTTTCAATTTTTCATCGTGGACATCAACATACAAGAATCAAAGCTCCAAGAAGCAGCAGGCAAAGGCACAGACGCCTTCTTGACCTGCATACACGACACCATCCTTGGTGCCGTTGGCGGTGAGGTGACAGCTGAGACGCTGCCGCTCCTCAATGGCGAACAAATCACCCTGCTGGCTTACTTCATCTTGCGCGAGGAGGTGATGGACGGCGGCTTCATCCAGCTCATACACAATGGCTACGGCCCCTTCATCTTCCTCAATCCCTTCGCTAAGGCCATGCGGCTCTGGGGAGCCCACGACTTCAGCAAGCTCGTCTATAAGGGGCGCAAGCTCTTCGAAAAGTACGGCTCTGAACTCTCTGCCGATTGCACCGACGAGACCTTCATGGCACTCTTCGAGCAATACCCCGAGTTCGACGACCTGGACGATGCCTTCATCAAGATGGAAGAGGAAGTGACCGACATCATCGCCCACTATGTGGACGACCATCTGGAACAGTTTGTCGTAGTCCATAGTTCATAGTTAAGTGCGTTTGAACTTTTTCACCTTTTCACCTTATCAATTTTTCACCTTTTCATGGCCAAGACACTTATTCCCAACAAGGGCAAAGACATAAACATCAAGAACAAGCGAGCCGAGTTCGACTACCTGCTCATGGACAAATACACGGCAGGTATCGTCCTTACAGGCACAGAGATAAAGAGCATCCGCAAAGGCAAAGCGAGCCTCGTGGATACCTATTGCTACATCATCGGCGGCGAGGTATGGGTGAAGAACATGTACATCGCCCAATACGAGCAAGGCTCCTACAACAACCATGTTGAACGTCGCGACCGCAAGCTCCTGCTCAACCGCAAGGAGATTCGCAAGATGCAATCTACGGTCAAGTCGCCGGGCTTCAGTATCGTCCCTACGCTCCTCTTCATCGACGAGAACGGCCGTGCCAAACTCGACATCTTCGTTGCCCGAGGCAAGAGGGAGTACGACAAGCGCGAGACGCTCAAGGAAAAGGAAGACCGCCGCTCCATCGACCGCCAGTTCAAGAAAAGCTACTGAGTCGCCGGGTTCTCTTTTTTAATTCCAAAATAAGGTCGTACCTTTGCAAGCAAAAAATATGAGCAAGTCAATAAACATATTGGATAAGGACTACGTTCAATGGATAAAGGAACTGAGTTCACGCTACCGCAGAAGTCAGATAAAGGCTGCGGTAAAGGTGAATCAGGAAATGCTACAGTTCTATTGGGAACTGGGCAGGGATATAGTAGAGCGTGATGCTGACAATCGATATGGCTCCAAGTTTTATGCTTCATTAAGCCATGACCTTAAGGCTTTATTGCCTGATGCAAGTGGGCTGTCTGAACGAAACTTGTATTATACTAAAAAGTTCTATTGCCTTTACATTCAAGTCGTTGAAAACTTGCAGCAAGTTGCAGCAAATTCCAAAGAACAGATTTTGCAGCACGTTGCTGCAAAATTATTCATATTGCCATGGGGGCATCACATGCTTCTAATAGACAAATTCCCTAATCAGCCGGAAAAAGCTTGGTTCTATATTTGTGAGGCTGCCAATAACGGTTGGAGCAGGAATGTGCTTCTTAACTTCCTCGACACAGGCTTATATGAACGGCAAGGCAAAGCTTTGACCAACTTCAAGCAAACGCTACCCGACGAAACGAGCGACTTGGCACAGGAATTGACCAAAGACCCATACGACTTTGCTTTCACAGGAATCAGAGAACGATATAACGAGCGGCTACTAAAAGACAAGCTACTTGGAAACATCACACAATTCTTGGTAGAGTTGGGGACGGGCTTTGCATACGTTGGAAAAGAATATCGGCTGCAAGTCGGTGAAAGAGAGCAATTCATTGACTTGCTATTTTATAATCTCAACTTATCGTGCTATGTGGTTGTTGAAGTGAAGATTGGTAAGTTTGAGTTTGCCGATGTCGGACAGCTTGGCGGATATGTGGTTTCATGCAATCATATTCTTCGCAAAGAAGGACGTGACAACCCGACCATCGGACTTCTTATCTGTAAAGAGAAAGACCGCATTCAGGCTCAATATGCATTAGAGTCCAGCAGTCAGCCTCTCGGTATTTCCGAATACGAGTTAGAAAAGTTCTATCCCGAAAAGGTAGAGGGTACAATCCCAACAATTGAGGAGATCGAAAAGAAACTAAAAGATATTGAACATAGATGAATACAACGCCGTTATGCTCAAACATCTGACCATTAACAATTATGTGCTCATTGAGGCACTCGACATCGATTTGCAGCCTGGATTCTCTGTGATGACGGGCGAGACGGGCGCGGGCAAGTCCATCATCCTCGGTGCCCTTGGCTTGCTAATGGGACAAAGAGCCGACACTGGGAGCATCATGCCCGGTGCCGCCAAGTGTACTGTTGAGGGCATTTTTGATGTCGAAGGCTACGATATTCAAGGGTTCTTCGAGGAAAACGAGCTTGACTATGAGCCATCTGAGTGCATCCTTCGCAGAGAGGTTGCAGCAAACGGCAAGAGCCGTGCCTTTGTCAACGACAGCCCTGTCAATGTCGCCGTGCTTCGACAGATTGCCCTTCGGCTGCTCGACATACACTCACAACACAGCAACCTGCTGCTCGAGAACCCTTCCTTCCAGCTTGGCATCATTGACACCATTGCCGACCATCCTGACTTGCTGGGTCAGTACCGTTGTTGTTATGCACGCATCCTTGAGGCGCGTCGTCGGCTTCGAGAGGCAGAGGAGAGCTTGGCAAAGCGGCAAAGCGATGAGGAGTACCTTCGCTTCCAACTCGACCAGCTCGACGAGTTCAAGCCGCAGCCGGGCGAGGACGAGGAACTGCGGCAGTTGCAGAGCGAGCTTTCTCATGCCGAGGATATCAAGATAGCTTTGACTGGTGTCGATGGCCTGCTCAATGGCAGCGATGGCGAGGGTGGGGCAGGAGCCATTGATGCTTTGCGCCGCGCCTGTCAGACCATGCAGCAGATTGCCAGCGTATATCCTGCCATCGAGAGCTATCAGGAGCGTCTGGAAAGTGTAGTGATTGAAGTGCGCGACATAGCGAGCGACATCAGCAGTCGCGCAGAGGATGTGGAGTACAATCCTGCCCGCCTCGGACAGGTTACAGAAAGGCTCGACGGTCTCTTTGCCCTCGAACAGAAGCATCATGTCGGCTCGGCAGAAGAGCTGATGGCTTTGGCAGACGACATCCGTTCGCAGCTTGATTCGCTCACCGATTCCGCCGATAACATCCAAGCCTTGCGTCGGCAGATAGAAGCCGACACCGAGCAGGCAAAGCAGCTTGCAGCAAAGCTTTCCGCAGCGCGCGCCAAAGCTGCAAAGCAAGTGGAGAAGCTTGTAGCAGAAACACTTGTGGCGATGGATATGCCTGCGGCCAGATTCTGTGTCAGCATGGAGACGCAAGCCGAACTGCTGCCTGCCGGACAGGACATTGTCACCTTCCTTTTCTCTGCCAACAAGAGCATGGCGGCACGTCCTTTGGCAGACGTGGCGAGCGGCGGCGAGATGTCGAGGGTGATGCTTGCGCTGAAGGCCTTGACCAGCAAGCAGACGCACCTGCCGACCATTATCTTCGACGAGATAGACACAGGTGTCAGCGGTAAGGTGGCAAGCTCTATGGCACAGATTATGGCGCAGATGAGCAGCGGCAATGGTCAGCAAGTCCTTGCCATCACCCACCTGCCACAGATTGCAGCAAAAGGCAATGCGCACTACTTCGTATATAAGGAAGACAAGGACGGGCGCACTTTGACGCACATCCGCCGGCTCGGCCACGAGCAGCGCATCACGGAGCTTGCCCACATGCTCAGTGGCAGCACCGTCACCGAGGCCGCAAAAGAGAATGCAAGGCAACTGATAAGTGAAAGGTGAAAAGGTGAAAAAGTAAAAGGGAAAAGTGAAGAGTGAACGACTTTCTGCTGCGCCCGATAGGGTAAGGACATATATCGACCGCGAGATAAAGCTTGATGCCAATGCCCTTGTGTTTGTTGCCCTCAGTGGTGGTGCAGACTCAACGGCCTTGCTGCTCATTATGAAGGAATTGGGCTACAAGCTTCATGCGCTGCATTGCAACTTCCATTTGCGGGGCGAAGAGTCCGACCGTGACCAGGCTTTTGTGGAGGAGCTATGCCGGCAACAAGATGTGCCTTTATCCGTCCGTCACTTCAATACAGAAGAATATGCAAGAGAGCACGGTATCAGCATCGAGATGGCGGCTCGCGAACTTCGCTACGACTGGTTCAGGACCCTCTCTAACTCTCCCTTAAAGGGAGAGAACACCAACTCCCTCCCTTTAAGGGAGGGCAGGGGTGGGTCTTTCATTGCCGTTGCTCATCATCGCGACGACCAGGCGGAGACGCTTCTGCTCAACCTCGTTCGTGGCACGGGACTGCGCGGTTTGGCCGCTATGCAGCCCGAGCACGACGGCATCATCCGTCCGCTGCTGTGCCTGAGCCGCGAGGAGATTCTTGCCTACCTCAAGAGCCGAGGGCAGTCATACGTCACAGACAGCACCAACCTCGAACGCATTGCACAGCGCAACCGCCTGCGTCTTGACATCCTTCCTTTGCTTCGCGAAATCAATCCTTTGGCTGTCGAGCATCTTTGCCTTGCCTCCGACAATGTGCGGCAGAGCCTACTTTATTATAAAAAAGGTATAGACGCGGCTTTCAAGGAGTATGGCATCACGGAAAGCCATTTTCCTCTTGTGACGCTCGGCTCCCATACCCTCTTGCACGAATGGCTTGCAGGTAAGGGCTTCAACCGTACCCAAGAAGAGGAGATGTTGAGGGAAGCTCCCCAGCCCTCCCTTGGGGAGAGAAACAACGTGGGCAAGATGTGGCACTCTGCCACCCATACTGTCCTGCGCGACCGCGATGCCTTGGTACAATTCATAAATCACAATTCACGAATTGAGCCGCAAATAGTGCAAGAAATAGTGCCTTGCATCGGTGAAACAGGCCCAAACATTGCCTATTTCGATGCCGACCTTCTGAAAGCACCGATAGAGGTTCGCCCTGTTCGCAATGGGGATGCCTTTGTCCCTTTCGGCATGAAGGGCAGGAAGTTGGTGAGTGATTTCCTGACCGACCGCAAGGTCAATCGTTTGGAGAAGGCAGAACAATACGTGGCAACATGCGGCGGCGACATCATCTGGCTCATTGGTCATCGCAGCGACAACCGTTTCCGCATCACCTCCGCAACAGCCCACATTCTGAAACTGATCGTTGTATAAAAGTCTTTTAGGCTCGTTATATAATTATTTTCAAGGCGTGAAAATATATTTTCAAGCCTTGGAAATATATTATCAAGCCTTGAAAATAGATTTTCAAAGCTTGATAATAGTTTGTAAGCACGTTATGTGAAGTTTTGTGGCACGCTCTGTGAAGTTTTATGGCGTGCCAAAAGTGAGATTCAGCTTGCTTGTATTACCAAATGTCCTCCGGGTGCTCGGGGTTATCATAGACTTCCTTGGGGCAGTACTCCATGTAGTCCATGTAGAACTCCTTCTCTTCGGAGTCGAGAACAGACTTCACCCTCATGTAATAGGTCTTGTCGGGATCCATCGTCTGGCGGACGATGATGTAGCGCAGATTGGAACTGCGGTTACGTTCTATGTCGCCTGTAGTGCCATCGGCTGTGACACTCTTGGCTCCTTTCATCACACCGTTGTTTCGCAGACGCTTGTCCACCTCGGCATCGTAGTCGTCGTCGCCGGTGTCCGCCTCGTAGCCTACGTTCATGCTGCCTATTCCGCGTGTCAGGTTCACGGGGATGCCGGCTGCTGGCAGACGGTTCGGGTCTTCGCCGAAGTAGAACTGCTGGATGCCTCGGTCGCCGTTGGGCAGAACATCATAGCGGAACTCGTAGGTGGTGCGCCTTGGCACGGGCGGAAGCTTGAAGGTAATCTCGAAGCGTTTCTTGGCCTTCATCTCGTCGCTGTGGAGGTTGCACCAGTTGTAGCTGTATGCGTTGAGGTAGATGAAGATGGTCTGGTTGTTCATCTGCATGTTTTCGAAGTAGTTGTAGATGTGTGTGGCGGGGATATAGACATCCTGGTACTTCTGGTCGGCTGAACGCTTCAGTCGGATTTCGTTGTTCATGGCTTCCGGGAAGAGGGTCATGCCATCGAAGCGCAGACGCTGGCGCGACAGGTTGTCGCGCACGGCATCGCTGTAGGAGAGCGGGGCATCGATGGGATAGATGCAGCAGTTGATGATGTCGTTCAGCACAGCCTTTTCCGGATCTCTGTCCACGAAGCAGCCCACTTTGTCGGGGTCGCACGATAGCTCGTGATAGACGCTGTTCCTGCCATTATCGAGGTTGGGGAATCGGTTCAGGTATATTCCTTCCGATTCCTTGCTCTCGTAAATCTTGAGCAGTCGCCGCTTGCCCATCGTGGTGTAGATTTCGTACATGGGGATGGTGTATTTGTAGGGCGTGCCGGGATTGTAGCCGTACTCGTTCCTGTGGAAGACGAGGCGGTCTGAGGGCGTACGGAAAGGCAGGATGTGGTAGGTGGTCCACTGGTAGAGCAGATTCGACTCCTTGTCGTAGTTCTTGTCCGTGGTGAAGATGTCATCGTTCGAGTACTGGTGGTTCGAAACAATCCACTGTATCAGTTGTGGCAGCAGAGTGCTGGAGGGTGCCTTGGGGTCCAGTCCCTGCGAACGCCAGAACTCGTCCGTCTCAGCAAAGATGGTGAAGCCGTACAATCGGTGGCGTGGCGTGTAGTTCTCTCCGTTGGGGAAATGTCCGTCGATATACAGGTTTTGTGTTTCGGGGATTACGCCGCGCAGATAGAGGTTCTCATACACTTCATCCCTTATCTTCGAAAGGGTGTCCATCAGTCCACATGCCTGGATTGCCTTTGCCATCACAAGGAAGCCCTCCTTCTCCTCGTTGAGTATTTCCTGCAGATAGATGGCAGCAGTCACATCCTTAGGCGCGATGACACGCCCAATCTGGTGAATCACTCCGTTGCTGAGCTGTATGTCCCGTTCGGTGAGGCTGATGGGGCAGGTATTGTTGATGAAGATTTCCTCAACCTCTCCGTATTTGACCGAGAGCTTGCGGTCGTTCATGTTGTTCAGCGGGAACTCGTTACCTGTCTCTTGGGGGAAGGCGTTTGTCGTGAGTGCCTCTTCGAAGTCGCCGGAGTCGATGATGGAGTTGCACACAATCACACGGCAGATGGAGTCGCGCTTTTGCTCGCTGTAGAAGGCATCTATCGATGGCTCTTTCATCATGGACGGGTCTTCCTCATAGAGTTCCTGCAGGTATGTGGCCACGGCTTCGTTCGTCGGGGCAAACACCGTGAAATGCCCGCGTGCCGACAGCAACTGGGCAACGTTACTTTGGCTTCTCAAGGAGATGGGAGTCATTTGCAGGAGCTTTACATATTCAGAATATGTCTCGTGCTTTTCCAAGTAGCCCCAAACGCTGTCAATCTTGAAGACATAGCGTGCCGACGTGTCCACCTCTTCCTTACAACAGAGGCAGCAAAGCAGAATAAAAGTTACAGAACAGAAACGATGGATTAGCCTTTTCATATCTTTGCTTTTTCGTGGTATTTCATGCAAAGATAGTAATAAAATCGGAAAGTTATACCAATTGAATAAATAAAACTTGTTTTCTTTTGTAGAAAAGTGTAAAAATGTGGTCTTTTATGGATAAAATAGAGCAAACAAAATGCCGATTGTATGCAAGCAGTTACTTCTTGTTCATGTAAATGTAGTAGCTGATGCCTCGACGCACATTTTCGATGACTGCTTCCGACGAGACGGTGGCTCCTGTCACAGCATCCACCTTGCATTTCTCGGCTGTCTTGACGGGCATTCCATTCCATTTCTTCAACAGCCCTTTCTCCACCATGTCAAAATACTTTGGCGTCTCTTCGTTTTCAAGTGCCTCTATGCGAAGCACTTTCCCGCCCTTGATATAGACCTTTACGGGTGTGCAGCCCACATAGCCCTCAATATCTGTGGCGAGGGACGTGGTGTTTATGACGGTGACATCTTTCTCCTGGGTCATTATCGGCTCGTCCGTTGTCTGGCTTGTCAGGAAGAGAAATGCGCTTGCAAGGGCAACCGAGGTCAATATGTTTCTTTTCATCTTTTAATCCTTAATGTGTGTGAGTTTAGCTTTTTCTCCTTGTCATTTCCACGAGGTGGCTCATGTGCTTTGGGATGGGCAGCTGTTGCGGACACTTCTGCAAACATTCGCCACAGTCCTGACATCTGTTGGCTCTTGCCTTGTCGGGAATAGCGGCACGATAGGCTTCCAGATAAGCTTTACGCTTCTCCTCGAAATCGGGAGCTGTGCTGTCGGGCAAGGGCAGACGGCCTTCGGCAACAGCCTTGTTGTAGAATGCGAAGTTGCCCGGAATGTCCACACCATACTTGCAGGGCATACAGTAGGCACATGTGGTGCAGCCTATCGTCGGCAGTCCCGACATTTTGTCGGCGATGCGTGCCAGCAGCTCGTTCTCGACCTTTGTACAGGGTTCAAGGGGAGAGAATGTTGCCAGGTTTTCTTGCAAGTGCTCCATGCGGTTCATGCCGCTCAGTATGGTCAGCACTTCCTGGTGCGTTCCAACCCATCGGAAACCCCAACGGGCAGGTGTGTCATCCTTGCGGGCACGGGTCAACTGGTCGCGGACATCGTCGGCCACATTTGCGAGGGAGCCGCCCCGAAGAGGTTCCATGATGACTGCCTGAATGCCCAGCTTTTCGAGCCTGCCGTACAGATACTCGGCATTGGCATCATCGGCACGTCTTCTTCGGGTCGAGGAATGATGCCAGTCGAGGTAGTTCATCTGTATCTGCACAAAGTCCCAGTGATATTGGTCGTGATGGTCGAGCAGCCAGTCGAACACCTTCACGTCGCCATGATAGCTGAATCCGAGATGGCGGATGCGACCAGCCTTGCGCTCTTCCACGAGGAAGTCCAGCAGCCCATTGTCGAGAAACCGTCCTCGCAGATTGTTCATTCCACCGCTTCCCACACTGTGCAAAAGGTAGTAGTCAATGTAATCGACCTGAAGCTTGCGAAACGAATTCTCGTATATCTCCTTCGACTTCTCGAACGACCACAGACCTTCGTTTTGGTTGGACATCTTTGTTGCCACAAAGTATTTGTCCCGGGGATAACGGCATAGGGCCAAGCCTGTTGCCGTCTCGTTCGTCCCGCCGCCATACATGGGAGCCGTGTCGAAGTAGTTTACGCCGTTGGCAATGGCATAGTCAACCAGTTCGTTCACCTTTTCCTGTTCGCGAGGCAGACGCATCATGCCGAAGCCCAGCAAAGAAATCTGCTCGCCTGTGCCGTTCTGGGTGCGGTAGGTCATGCCACAGGCTTCTGCCCCTTCCCCTTCCTCTGAAGAGGATAGGAGTTGGGCAGCAGGAAATCTCCCTCCTTCGGGGGAGGCAGACGAGGGGGTGGCTCCTATTGTCATTATCGACAATGCCGTTACCGAACCTAACCCTATTCGCTCCAGAAACTGACGACGATTCATCTCATGCATTTGCTTGCCATCCTTTTTCATGTCCATATACATTATATATAATATGACACGCGCGTGTAGAAAAGGTTTAATTCCTTCTCCTTGGGGATGCTGCTAATCGCTCAGGGAGTAGGGCTTGCCCGTCGTTGTGTCGCGCTTCTTGTTGGGCGTGCTGCTCATAACGAACTCGAGAACGCCGCCTGCCATGATGTCCCCATGCGTGATGTAGAGCTTGTCGTAAGGCTTGCCGTTGAGTGTCACCTTCTTGACATAGCGGTTTTTGTCGCTGACCTCTGGAGCCTTGATGAGGAAATGCTTGCCGTTAGGCAGGGTCAGCTTGCAGAAAGGAACGTATGGCGCACCAAGCACATACTGGTCAGACCCGGGACAGACAGGGTAGAAACCCATCGCCGTGAAGATGTACCAAGCCGACATCTGGCCGCAGTCGTCGTTGCCGTGCAGACCGTCGATGTTGTTGATGTACATGCGGTTCATTATCTCGCGCAGCCAGTACTGGCTCTTCCAAGGCTGTGAAGTCCAAGCATAGAGGTAGGGGACGTGGTGGCTGGGTTCGTTGCCGTGGACGTAGCCGCCCAGCAAGCACTCCTCTTCGATGTCCTCGTTGTCCTCGTAGTACTTCTTGTCGAGAGGTTCGGCAAAGAGGTTGTCGAGCCGCTCGATGAACTTCTTGTCGCCACCGAAGCATTCAATCATGCCCTTCACGTCGTGGGGAACATGGAAAGAGTAGTTGGCGCTATTGCCCTCGATGAAGCCCTCGCCGTAGGTTTGTAAAGGAGAAAAATCCTTCTTC
>Ga0265298_10004797_pt1 | contig 17160 bp, 14 predicted proteins | sample AusTroGonzalo_MG_3_FD_193486 | JGI IMG/M metagenome (GOLD analysis project Ga0265298, IMG submission 193486) | Bovine rumen microbial communities from tropical cattle in Woodstock, Queensland, Australia - Gonzalo_01 | ecosystem: Host-associated > Mammals > Digestive system > Stomach > Rumen ... | reverse complement strand
GCTCACTATGAACAACCTGCCGCTATATGTTCTTGTGGTCTTCATCACAAGCGTGACTCCGGGCGCTGGAGTCCTGTACACCGTGTCAAGCGGCTTTCGGGGCGGGATGAAGACGATGATCTTTGCACCGCTCGGCAATCTCACGGGCGTGACGACGATTTCGGCCATTTCGGCAACGGGGCTGGGCGCGATGATTGCCGCATCTCCCTCGGTCTATGCCGCGCTGCAGCTTGTTGGCGCCGGGGTGCTTTTCTGGCTCGGATGGAAGAACTTCTCGGCACCCGCCATGGATCTTTCCCGGGTTGGCGCTGCCGCGGCCGGCGAGCGCGGCAACGGGCGCGACATTTTCCTCGGGGCGGCGCTTTTGCAGGCCACCAACCCCATGCTGATCGTGTTCCTGCTCTCGCTCTTTCCCCAGTTCATTGATCCGGAGGGCAGCTATCCGGTGCAGGCGGCTCTGCTCATCGCGATTTTTGCTGGCGTGTGCTTTTGCGTGCACATCGGGTACAGCTTTCTTGCCGCCTATGGAAGCAGGTACCTCTCCGGCCCCCGGTTCAGCTGGTGGCTGAACCGGGTGAGTGCAGTGCTCTTCTGGCTGCTCGGGCTCTCGGTGGTCTGGAAGGCGCTCGCCGGCTAGTCTTCGGGCAGGCCCACCATGCCTGTGTGGCGCAAGAGCGCATCGATCTGAGGATCCCGGCCGCGGAAGGCGCGGAAACTCTCGATGGCATCCCGGCTCGCGCCGCGCGAGATCACTTCATCGAGCCAGCGCTTTCCGGTCGCCTTGTTGAAGAGTCCTTCCTCCTCGAACGCGCTGAAGGCATCAGCCGAGAGCACCTCGGCCCACTTGTAGCTGTAGTAGCCCGCGGCATAGCCGCCAGAGAAGATGTGGGAGAAGCTCTGGGGAAAGCGGTTCCAGGGGACAAGCGGGATGACGCAGACTTCTTTTCGAACATCATCGAGCACTTTCATGAACCGCTTGGGATCAGCCCCTTCGGAGTGGATCAGCATGTCAAAGAGCGCGAACTCGAGCTGGCGCACGCTGAACAGGCCTGCGTGATAGTTCTTCGCCGCGAGCATCTTGTCAAAGAGGCTCTTCGGGAGCGGCTCTCCCGAGTCGACGTGCGAGCTGATTCTCTCGATCACCTCGTACTGCCAGCACCAGTTTTCCATGAACTGGCTCGGCATCTCCACGGCATCCCACTCAAAGCCGTTGATCCCAGACAGCCCGCTCACGGTGACGCGCGAGAGCATGTGGTGCAGACCGTGTCCGAACTCGTGAAATAGCGTCGTCACTTCGTCATGGGTGAGCATGGAGGGCTTGCCGTCAACGGGCTTGGTGAAGTTGCACACGAGATAGGCCGTGGGTGTTCTTTCCGAGCCGTCTTCATTGAAGCCTCGCGTCAGATCGTTGTCCATCCAGGCTCCGGAACGCTTCGAAGCGCGGGCATAGAGGTCGGTGTAGAACTGGGCGATCAGCTTGCCCTCGGGGGTGCTGATGCGCCAGAACTGCACGTCCGGATGCCAGGTGCTCGCGGTGTCGGCGCTGATGCGGATGTCGAACATGCCCTCAACAAGTGAGAACAGTCCCTTGAACACCTGAGGCAGGGTGAAGTAGCGGCGCACTTCCTGCTCGGAGTACGCGTAGCGCTTCTCGCGCAGCCGGTCGCTCGCAAAACTCTGGTCCCAGGGCTTGAGCTCGTCAATGCCGAGCTCTTCGCGTGCAAACTGCGCAAGTTCGGACTGATCCTTGACGGCCCATGGCTTGCTGCGGCGCGCGAGATCGCGCAGGAACGAGACGACCTGCTCGGGATCCTTTGCCATCTTGGTTGCAAGGGACAGGTCTGCGTAGCAGCGCATGTCAAGAAGCGCAGCCTCCCTGGCTCGCAGCTCGAGCAGCTCCTCGATGAGCGGCGTGTTGTCGCGTTCGGCGGGGCCGAATTCGGAAGCCCGGGTGGAGAACGCCCGGTAGAGCGTCTCGCGGATGCTGCGGTTCTCGCAGTACTGCATGGCGGGGATGTAGGACGGGTACTGCAGCGTGAGGCGCCAGCCCTCGATGCCCGCGGCTTCGGCCTCCGACCTGTAGAGGGCGAGGATGTCATCAGGGATTCCGGCCAGGTCGCTCTTGTCCCTGATGTCGAGCGTGAAGGCGTTCGTGGCGTCAAGAAGGTTCTCGCTGAACTTCTGGCTCACGGCGGCGCACCGCTCGCCCACCTCCTTCATCCGGGCCTTCTTGTCCTGCGGCAGATCGGCGCCGGAGAGGCGGAAGTCGCGGATCTCGTGCTCGATGAGGCGACGCTTGACGGGATCGAGTTCGGCGAAGTCACTGCTTGCAGCGATGGCCTTGTATTTGCCGAACAGCGCCTCGTTCTGCGACAGGCTGATGTAGAAGGCGGTCACCGCAGGCAGGTTCTCGTTGTATGCGGCGCGCAGCTCCGGGCTGTCCATGACTCCCATCAGGTGCCCCACTGCGCCCCAGGCGCGGGATAGCCGATTGCAGGAGCGATCGAGCGGCTCGACGACGCTGTCCCAGGTTGCGGGCGTTTCCGGATCGGTGACCCTGGAGACCGTGGCGGAGGCCTTGGAAAGCAGTTCCTTCATGGCCGGCGTGACGCAATCGGCGGTGATGTGCGCAAAGTCAAGAAGGTGGGTTTGGTTAAGCAGGGGATTGCTGGATGCTTCAGTCATGAGAGAAATGTCAGAGAAAAAAACGAGCCCCTGCCGGCTGGGGCAGGGGTGAATGAAAAGGCAGAGAGCCGTCAGGCTAGCAGGCGCCGCTCGACCGCTTCAACCGTGTTCGTGAGCAGCATTGCGATTGTCATGGGACCGACGCCGCCCGGAACCGGAGAAATCCAGCCGGCGACATCCAAGGCGGCCTGTGTGTCGACGTCGCCGCAGAGCCTGCCGTTCTCATCCCGGTTCATGCCGACGTCGATGACGAGCGCTCCCGGCTTGATCATGTCTGCCTTGATGAGCTTTGCGCGGCCGACGGCAGCAATGAGCACGTCAGCCTCTCGCGTCACTTCCGACAGATTCTGCGTTCGGCTGTGCGCGATGGTGACCGTTGCGTTTCGGCGGAGCAGCAAAAGCGCCTGGGGCTTGCCGACGATGTTGCTGCGGCCGACAACCACGGCGCGCTTGCCGGAGAGGTCGTAGCCCACGGATTCGATCATTTTCATCACGCCGTAAGGCGTGCAGGGGAGGAACCCCGGACGGCCAACGACGAGGTTGCCCGCATTGATCGGATGGAAGCCGTCGACGTCCTTGCGCGGATCGATGGCGGCGATGACGCGCTCGTCGTTGATCTGGTCCGGAACGGGAAGCTGCACGAGGATTCCGTCCACGGCATCGTCCTTGTTGAGACGGTCGATCAGGGCGAGCAGCTCGGCTTCGGTTGTTTCGGCCGGCAGACGGTACTCGAGGCTCTTGATTCCGGTGTCGGCGCAGGCCTTGATCTTGTTGCGGACGTAGACCTGGCTGGCGGGATTGTCTCCGACGAGGATGACCGCAAGCCCAGGGCAGTGCCCCTGCGCCTTGAGCTTTTCAACCCGGCCTTTCAAGTCAGCTCGGATGGAAGCGGCCAGCGCCTTGCCGTCAATGAGTTTTGCTGTCATGGAAGTGATCCGTGTGAATGGTGAATGGAAAATTCAGCTCAGGGCGTCTGCTGTGCGGGAGCCTCCGGCCGTGCGACATAGGCTGCCGTTCCCCAAAGCGGAACGCTCGAGAGCGAGTGATGGAAACTGCCCGAGACTTCCTTGGTCGTATAGGCAAGGTAAAGCAGGGTCTGGGTCTGCTCGTCGTAAATGCGCCGGATCTTGAGCGTCTTCAGGAAGATGCTCTTTGAGCGCTCAAAGAGCACTTCACCCGACTTGCTCTTGTCGATTGCAGCGATCATGCCGGCCGTGATGGGGCCTGTCTGGCGGCATGACACCGAGTTGTTTGACGGGTCCGTCAGGCTCAGATTGGCCTCGATCGAGGAGATGTGGCAGGTGACGCCGGGGATCTTCGGATCAACAAAATGATTGATCTTGATGTCCTTGAATGTGAAGATGCCAAGCGAAACGTCGCCGACGTCCTTGGGGCCGCACCCGAGGAGCAGGATGCCCGAGCAGAGCGCGGCCGCGAGAGAAAGGGTGCGTTTCATTTATTTCTTGCCCCGGTTCTTCTTGGACTGTTCGGCAATGAGTTTCGCCTCACGCTTTTTCGCCTCGGCAGCCTGATGAACAGCCTTTCTCACCGCCTCGGCAGCCGTCTTGTTGAACTTCAGCCGGAAGTCAACGATCGGCTCGTTGTTGCGCAGAATGTTGACCGGCACAACGGCTGTGGTGCGCTTGCCCTTGATCGTGCGAGCGATTTCAGCAAAGCCGACGCCCATTGATTTTCTGTTGATGGGCTGAACACCGATATTGGCGGGGTCGATGGCCTTTTCGGGAGTGATCTCCATCACGCGCGTTCCCTGGATGTTGCGCATCCGCCAGGTGGCCTTTGCCAGGGTGGATTCCTTGGGAACCTCGCAGAAGATCGTTCCGGTTCTCGCCTTGAGCAGCGAGAGCTGGCCGGTCTGGGCCGCCGTGGGCCGCTCCATCTTTGTCACGCGGCGGACGACGCCCTTGGCGTTCTTGACTTCCCTCGTGACCTTCACGGGAGTGGTGCTGATGGGCGGGAAGATCACGCCGTAAGGTGCGGTCACCTGGCTGTGCACGTAGCTCATGCACAGGGGCGCAACGTGCTTCGAGTACTTGTTCATCAGCTCTTCGATGCTTCTTGTGCCAGTGAAGGAATTGGCGGCGGGCACGACAACCTCATCGTCACCGAGCCAGTATGTGGCGATATAGGCTTCGGATCCGGCCGGGAAGGTGATGTTCTTGTCCGTGTACCAGGCCAGATCATCGGGCTGGTTGCTGACATTGCGCATGAAATGCAGCACCGGCTTGCCCGAGACGTTGAATGCGCGTAGCTTGACGGCGACATTGACCTTGGCCTTGCCGGCTGAGGTGAACATGAGCCGGCCGTCCTCAAGCAGCTTGGCTGTGAGCTCTCCCGGATTGACGAAGGGCTGGCCGTTTCGGTAGAGCGTGCCCGAACCCTTGGAGAAGCTCAGGGTCGGCTCGACTCTGCGGTGGGATTCCCGGGCGGAGAACGTCCCGGGGGTCTTGGACTTTTCGAGCGTCAGGATGCTTTCTTCCGTGCCGTAATAGGCGTAGATGCCGCTGCTCAGAACATCAACGATATTCGGATAAATCTCGGGCGTTCCATAAGGCGCCCGGATTGTCCGTTCAGGCAGCCAGGAGGCGTCCGTAAAAGTCGAATAGTGTGTTTTCAGGGAGATGGTTCCGTCAGGTTCTGGCTTAGGGGGATTGGGCGTTTCAGTGGTGACGCAGCCAGAAAGAGCGAGGGATGCTATGGAAGCAAGAGCGAAGAGATGAAGTCGCACGATTGTTGTCCTAAAAAAGACCGGAAATCGTGAGCAATTCTAGCGGGGAAACCGAAGTGCGGAGAGAAAAATGCGCAGATGGATTGCCCGATTTCTTCCGAGATAGAAACGGGAGGCAAAACAAGAGGCGGCAAGCCTTAAGAGCTTGCCGCCTCTGGCGATTCAACCCGGCCTGAAGCTCGGCAGTTCCGCGCTTCAGGCATCGTTTCGGCTTAGAGCAGCGGAACGATCAGCAGAGCCACGATGTTGATGATCTTGATGAGCGGGTTGACGGCGGGGCCGGCGGTATCCTTGTACGGATCGCCGACGGTGTCGCCGGTCACGGCAGCCTTGTGGGCCTCAGAGCCCTTGCCGCCGAAGTGGCCGTCTTCAATGTACTTCTTGGCGTTATCCCATGCACCACCGCCGGTGGTCATGGAAATGGCGACGAAGATGCCGGTCACGATCGTGCCCATCAGCACGCCGCCCAGGGCCTTCGGGCCAAGGCACAGACCCACGAGGATCGGCACGATGACGGGGAGGATGGACGGAATGATCATTTCCTTGATGGCGGCGCCAGTCAGCATGCCGACGGCCTTGGAATAGTCGGGCTTGGCCGAACCTTCCATGATGCCGGCGATTTCCTTGAACTGACGGCGGACTTCAATCACGACGCTGCCAGCAGCGCGACCCACAGCTTCCATGGCCATAGCGCCAAAGAGGTAGGGGATCAGGCCGCCGATGATCAGGCCGGCGATGACGTACGGATCAGACAGATCGAAGCTGAAGTCGATGTTGAACTGCTGCTTGAGGGCGTGCGTGTAGTCCGAGAACAGAACCAGGGCGGCCAGACCGGCCGAGCCGATGGCGTAGCCCTTGGTCACGGCCTTGGTGGTGTTGCCGACCGCGTCGAGCGGATCGGTCACGGCGCGCACCTGCTCGTCGAGCTCGCTCATCTCGGCAATGCCGCCGGCATTGTCGGTGATCGGGCCGTAGGCGTCGAGGGCCACAACGATGCCGGCCATGGTCAGCATGGAGGTGGCGGCGATGGCGATGCCGTACAGGCCGGCGAGCATGTAGCTCGTCATGATGGCGACGACAACAGCCAGAACGGGCAGGGCGGTGGCCTTCATGGAGACGGCCAGACCCTCAATGATGTTGGTGCCGTGGCCGGTCGTGGAAGCCTGAGCAACAGCCTGGACGGGCTTGTACTCGGTGCCGGTGTAGTACTCGGTGATCACGACCATCAGGCCGGTGAGGACAAGGCCGACGAGGGCGGCGCCGAAGATGCGGATCGAGCTCGTGCCGGCGGGCAGGGAGGCCGGATCCCAGAACACGATCATGCCAACCAGCCAGAAGGCGACGGCAGCGATGCCGCCAGCGACGATCAGGCCGCGGTACAGGGCGGTCATGATCTTCTTGCCGGGGATGTACTTGACGAAGTATGTGCCGACGATCGAAGCGATGATCGACACGGCGCCAAGAACAAGCGGATAGGCAACGAGGTTGATGGGGTTGCCGCTCGAGGACAGGGCGCCGATCATCATCGTGGCGATGATGGTCACGGCATAGGTCTCGAACAGGTCAGCAGCCATGCCGGCGCAGTCGCCGACGTTGTCACCGACGTTGTCGGCGATCACGGCGGGGTTGCGGGGATCGTCCTCGGGGATGCCGGCTTCGACCTTGCCGACGAGGTCGGCGCCAACGTCAGCACCCTTGGTGAAGATGCCGCCGCCGAGACGGGCGAAGATGGAAATCAGGGAGGAACCGAAGGCAAGACCGATCAGGGGCTTGATGGTGTCGTAGAAGCCGAGGCCGGCCGGAGCGACCAGCATCAGGAACAGGGTGTAGCCGGCAACGCCGAGCAGGCCGAGACCAACCACCAGCATGCCGGTGATGGAGCCGCCCTTGAAGGCGACGTCGAGAGCCTTCTCGATGCCCTCGGAGGCAGCCTGAGCGGTACGCACGTTAGCCTTGACGGAAACGTTCATGCCGATGAAGCCGCAGGCGCCGGAAAGAACGGCACCGAGAGCGAAGCCCACGGCCGTCTGCCAGTTCAGGGCAGAGAAGATGACCATGAACAGAATGACACCCACGATGGCGATCGTGGAGTACTGCTTGGCGAGGTACGCGCGAGCGCCCTGCTGAATGGCAAGAGAAATCTCCTGCATGCGGTCGTTACCCGCGTCTTTGGCCAGAATCCAGCTACGGGTGATGATGCCGAACACGACGGCACCAATACCTGCAGCGATGGCAAGCCACAGTGCGATATACATAAGAACGATTCTCCTGGCGCCTTGGGGAATGAATCCTTGCAGCGCCGCTGGTTAGGTTGAAAGAAAAACTGATCTGTTACTTGAGCGCGGCGAAGATCGCGTCACGAATCTCTTCGATCTTGCCGATGCCGGAAACAGAGCGATATTGCGGAGCAGTCGGATCGCCGCTCTTGGCAAGGTCGCTGTAGAAGTTCACCAGGGCTTCAGTCTGGGCGTGGTAGACGGCCAGACGCTTGCGCACGACTTCCTCGCGGTCGTCGTCGCGCTGAACAAGCGGTTCGCCCGTCACGTCATCCTTGCCCTCGACCTTCGGGGGGTTGTACTTGACGTGATAGCTGCGGCCGGAAGCCGGGTGAATGCGGCGGCCGGACATGCGTTCAACGATTTCAGAATCGGGGACGGAGATTTCCAGAACGAAATCAACAGGAACACCGGCAGCCTTCAGGGCTTCGGCCTGCGGAATCGTGCGGGGGAAGCCGTCAAACAGGAAGCCGTTCTTGCAGTCGTCCTTGGTTAAGCGCTCCTTGACGAGACCGATGATGATCTCATCGCTCACGAGACCGCCCTGGTCCATGATGACCTTGGCAGCCTTGCCAAGCTCGGTGCCGGCCTTGACGGCAGCACGCAGCATGTCGCCGGTTGAGATCTGCGGAATGCCAAAATGCTCTTTGATGTAAGCAGCCTGGGTGCCCTTTCCTGCGCCCGGAGGTCCGATCAGGATCAATCGCATGAGTATGTCTCCAATAGAGAAAGAGTCGAATGCAACAAGCGATCGGCAAAGGGGAAAACACCGGTGTTTTTCCCTCTACTGAATGCAATCTTTGAATTTTAGCCTAAAGAGCCTTTGTAGGAAAAGCGCAACGAAAATCAGCGGCAAGCGCCTCGGGTGACGCGCTCGGCGGACTTCAGGATTCGGCGGCAGGCTTGGGCCAGGATGCCTCGCGGCCCGCAAAGTAAAGGTGCTTGTTCCTTGCCTTTCCCGTCAGGCTCGTCACCTTGATCTGCCAGATGTCGATTGAGGCGAGGCCGGCCTCGATGAAGCGAAGGCTCGCCTCGTCGCCCGCCCCGGGATCCTTGGCTCGGCAGATGGCAAGGAGGGCGGCCTTTTGCTCGGCTTCGTCCTCAACCAGATGCGCCTCGCCCTGGATGACGGCGGAGGCGTAGTTCACGGAGAACTCGTTCCTGGCGATCTCATCGCGGCCGATGAAGCACAGGCTCACGCGAGGATTAGCGAGCATGTTGTCACGCTTTCTGCCCACGCCCTTGGCGCAGTGGAAGTACACCTTGCCGTCCGCGACGACCGGGGTGACGGGGACGCAATACGGGAATCCCGCCTCGTCCACGGTTCCCAGAACGGCGTGGGGCGTGTTCTGGGCGATGAACAGGGATTCTTCCGCCGACAGAAGACGGTCAAGTCTGCGCACGGGCGCATTTGCGGTGCAAAGAGGATTCTGTGACATTTTTTGCCTTGGAAGAAATCAGTTGTTCCAAAGGGTGCGCACGCGGTCCAGATCCTCCTGGGTGTCCACGCCAGCGGGCAGGTCATCAGGAAGAACCATGACGGCGATCTTGTAGCCGTGCCACATGGCGCGCAGCTGCTCGAGCGATTCGCTTGCCTCGATGGGAGCGCGCTCCAGCGCCGGGAACTTCGCAAGAAATTCGGCCCGGTACGCGTACAGGCCAATGTGGTGCAGCGCACCATGACCTTCAGGCATCGGCTTGCCTTCGCGGAATGCGTCGCGGGGCCAGGGCACAGGGGCGCGGGTGAAGGTCATCGCGCGGCCAGACTTGTCGAGCTCGACCTTGACTACGTTCGGATTGACGAAGTTTTCCTGAGCCGTAATCGGATGAGCAGCCGTGGCAATCGCGCAGTCGGGGGCGTTTTCAAGCTCCCGTGCTACGGCTGAAATCACCTCGATCGGGATGAGCGGCTCATCGCCCTGGACGTTGACCACGATTGTCTCTGGAGTCAGTCCGAGAAGCCGGGCCGCCTCCGAAAGCCGATCGGTGCCCGTGGGATGATCGGGGTCGGTCAGAAGAGCCCGAATGCCGTGCTGAGCGCAGGCATCCACGATGGACTCGTGGTCGGTTGCAACAACAACCTGATCTGCCCCCGATTTGAGGGCGCGTTCAGCCACGCGGACGATCATCGGCTTGCCTGCGATGTCCTTGAGGGGCTTTTCCGGCAGGCGCGTTGACTTCATCCGGGAAGGGATGATGACGACAAAGGACATGATGACTATTCCTCAACCTTGCTGGGACGGGCCTTCTCGGCCTCCTGCTCGGTCATCTGCCGCGCTTCGTTCTCCAGCATGACGGCGATGTCTCCCCGGATGGCAAATGCGAGCCGGCATCGCGAGCAGCGGAGCTCGCTCTTGTCTTCGCTCATCGTAACCGGGCCCTTGCAGACAGGACACACGAGAACTTCTGTCAGACGAGAATCCATTTAATGCTTTGCCTTCTTCTTTTCAGCGGCTTCGCGAACCTTGTCAATGACGGCCTGCACGAGATACGGGTCAAGCTGCATTTCAAGGTCGGCAACCCAGATTCGGGGATCATTTGCAAGGAGCGGGATCTGCTTGCACTTCACGGCATCCTTGCCGGTGATGATGATGTAATCGACATGCCAGTCGGCAAACGGGTTTTCCTGGAAATCGAAGTGATCGCCGAGCGCAAGCGTTGCGCCTTCAATGTCGTGGGCGCGCAGCATGGCGAAGAACCTCTCCGGAGCGGCGATGCCAGCGGCGGCAAGGCACTTGCCGCGCTTGCTCAGGATCTCCCGGGAGAGCTCGTCGATGTCGCAGTGACGGTCAGTTGAAAGCTGCACGCACATCCCGAGCTGGCTCGTTGCGGCGTAGCGGGGTGTGCGGCTGTCAAAGGTGTCCGTCGTTGCGTTCATGATGAGCGCATCAACCGTGTCGAGTCTGCTCGGCGGTTCGCGCAGCGGGCCGGCGGGCAGGGTCCAGCCGTTGCCCAGACCTCTGGCGCCGATCACGGCAAGCTCCATGTCGCGGGCAAGACGCTTGTGCTGCAGGCCGTCATCGCTCACGATGACGTCGACCTTGGGATACTGGGCAAGGAGCAGTCTGCCGGCGGCGACTCTGTCCCGGCCGACGGCAGCGGGGCACTTCGCCAGCTTTCTGATCAGAAGGGGCTCGTCACCCACTTCCGTTGCAGGGGAGTCGTCATTGACGAGCTTGGGCGCGTCTTCCTTTCTGCCGTAGCCGCGGCTGATGACGCCGGGCGTGAAGCCGGCGGCGCGCAGTTCGCGCACGAGCTGAATGGTGATCGGAGTTTTGCCGGTGCCGCCCACGTAGATGTTGCCGACGACGACAACAGGAACGGGCAGTTCAACGGGGGTGATTTTGTCAGCACGGGAGCGGCTGACAAAGGAATAAATCCAGCTTAGGGGAAGAAGAGATACGGCCAGCGCTCCGCGCTTGGCCCACTGACTGTGCAGCCAGTTTTCAAGCGAGGCGTGCATCAGTCATTCTCCAGAAAAAGTATTCGATCCGGTTGAGGGTGATCTGTGGTCATTAGAGTTAAACGCCCGGATCTTTGAGTCATTTCCGGGCGACAAAGAGCATGTCATTTTCAGACACTAACTTTCTAATCTTAGTCGAAAATTTCTGTATTTGCTGACTTTGCTCGACTCAGAAATCAGGAAATGAGTGCGGAGCCTCGATGTGGAGGATGCCTCCCGTGACGGGATGAGGGATCGTGAGCGAAGCGGCGTGCAGGCAAAGCCGGGTCGCCGTTCCTTCGCCCAGCAGGCCGAGCCGGCTGTAGAAAGGATCCCCGTCGATCGGGCAGCCGAGGCCCTCTGCATGCGCGCAGTGCACACGCAGCTGGTGCGTGCGGCCGGTCTGTGGATAGAGGCTGACAAGAGTTGTCTGACGGCCGCAGACGACATCCCTTGAAATCACTTCGTAATCGGTGGAGCTCTCCTTGCCGCCGGCTGCCTCGGAAAGCACGCACTGGCGCGGGCGGTCAAGCCGGTTGACGTTGAGCGGCAGGGCGATGCTTCCCTGATCGGAGAAAACCACGCCATCCAGACGTGCCACGTAACGCTTCATGACCAGATCGCTGCGAAAGGCGTCGTTCAGCGCCGCCAGCGCCTTTGTGTTCCGGGCGAAGGCAATGACTCCCGAAGTGTCCAGATCGAGCCTGTGCACGACGAAGAGCTGCCCGTAGGTGCGCTCCAGCACGGACATGCAGCTGATGGTCTCCCGGATCCCGGGGACCGAGGATAGGCGCGGAGGCTTGTTCACGACCAGCATGTCCCGGTCTTCATGGAGAACGGGAATCGGAGGAATGTTCTCTTCGGTGACAAGAGGCCTGGCGTCTTCGTGCTCCACGCCGTCGATCAGCCACGCATAAAGGAATTTTGTGCAGGCCCGGGGTGCGTAGAACGTGCCGTCAAAGCGCATCTCATGCGCGGGGCTTGCACCCGACCACCACTCGCCAAGACCGATGAGATTGCCCTGAGGCGCACTGTTGTGCTGCGCCAGAAGCCGCATCGCCGGGTCATTCACGGATTCGGCAAAAGCTCGGCAGAGCTGACCCTTGCGCCACTGGATCTCGCGGCCGCCCTGGAAATAAGGCTTCACCGGGTATTCATCGAGAAGCGACTGGAGGATCATGCGGGACGAGCCGGTTTCGCCGCGTCCGTTGACAAAGCGCATGTCAGGCACCTCGTCAAGCGGCAGAGTCGGCCAGAGCAGCGCCTCGGTGAGCGTTTCGTAGCTTGACACCATGCCGCTCGTCACCCGTTCAAGACAGAAACTTGCAACGAGCTCGCCTGCGGCATCCTCGATCATGACGCCAATGCGGCCGACGAAACCTGCAGGCGCTGCAAAGCGCTTCTTCGCTTCGATCATTTCAAGCGAAGGCACCGTTGTGTAGGGATCGGCAAGAACGCGCCGCTCCGGGCGGAAGTCAAGACGCAGGCTGTGAAACATGATGGTTGCGGTCTCAGCCGGCAGGGTTGCCGGCCGAGGCGCAATTATGGCAGATGGCGTTTTCGGGTCTAATCGCGGAAGGCCACTTCACGCTTTTGCCGGATGGCCGGAGCAACCACGATGAGAATCATGAAGAGGGCCGTCATCAGCAGGCCGCAGGAGATGGGGCTCGTGAGGAACGTCGTGGGGTCGCCGCGCGAGAGAAGAAGCGCTCGGCGCAGATTCTCTTCGAGCATGGGCCCCAGCACGAAGCCGAGCAGCAGGGGGGCGCCCTCGCAGTTGAGCTTGTAGAAGATGTAGCCGACAAAGCCGAAGAAGACCGTCACCCAGATGTCCCAGGGATTTCCGTTGATCGAGTACACGCCGATGCAGCAGAACACGATGATCGCCGGGTAGAGCCAGCGGTACGGAACCCGAAGCAGCTGCACCCAGATCCGGATCATGGGCAGGTTCAGGATGATGAGGATGAGATTGCCGATCCACATGGAGACGATGAGCCCCCAGAACAGTTTCGGATCGGTTGACATCACCTGCGGGCCGGGCACGATGTCGTGAATCATCATGGCGCCGATCATGAGCGCCATGACGGCGTTCGACGGAATTCCGAGGGTGAGCATCGGAATGAAGGATGTCTGCGAGCCCGCGTTGTTCGCGGATTCGGGGCCGGCGACCCCGCGGATGTTGCCCTGGCCGAACGGGGGATTGGCCTTTTCGCCAGCGAGCTTCTTCTCAAGCGTGTAGCTTGCAAAGGAGGACAGCAGCGCGCCGCCGCCCGGCAGAACGCCAAGCAGAGAGCCGATCAGCGTGCCGCGCACGATTGGGGCGGCGGATTGTTTGAGCTCTTCCCTGGAGGGGATCACGGTGCTCATCGCGGCCGGTACGAGATCCCGGGTCATGGAGATCTCCAGGTTCTTCATGATCTCGGAAAAGCCGTAGATGCCCATGGAGAGCGGGACGAAGTCGATGCCCTCCTGCAGTTCATCCAGGCCGAACGTGAAGCGGAAGACGCCCGAATTGACGTCCGTGCCGACGATGCCGAGCAGTAGCCCGAGCAGCACCATGCAGAAGGCCTTCAGCAGCGAACCGGTTGCAAGGACGACGGCTCCGACGAGGCCCAGAACCATCAGGCTGAAATACTCTGCCGCGCCGAACTTGAAGGCGAACTCCGTAAGGGGCGGGGCAAAGGCGGCAATGACGAGCGTGGCAAAGCAGCCTGCGATGAAGGAGCCGATGGCGGAAATGCCGAGAGCCGATCCCGCGTGCCCGCGCTTTGCCATCTGGTGTCCGTCGATGCAGGTCACGATGGCGGCGGCATCTCCGGGGATGTTCACGAGAATTGCCGTGGTGGAGGCTCCATACTGGGCACCGTAGTAGATGCCCGCCAGCATGATGAGCGCCGCCGACGGATCAAGCGCATAGGTGGTCGGCAGCAGCATGGCGACGGCCGCAACAGGCCCCATGCCGGGGAGCACGCCGATCAGCGTGCCGATCGTGACGCCCACGAAGCAGTAGAAGATGTTCGTAAGGGACAGCGCGGCGGAAAAGCCGAGAGCCAGATTGGAGATGAGCGAAGCATCCATGTCAGGCTCCCGCAAAGAATGCCGGCCAGACGGGAACGAGCATGCCGATCCCGTACACAAAGGCGACATAGACGATGGCGTCGAGGATCACGATCATGGCGATCGTCTCCTTCAGTCTGCTGGTCCGGTCGGCGAGCGCGGCAATGCCGATCATGACTGCGGTCGAGATCATGAGTCCCAGGAACTCGAGTATGACCGAAAAGATGACGACGGATCCAAGGATCAGTCCCAGGAGCTTCCACTGGAATGGCTCGATCCTGCCTGAATCACCCATGGGCGGCTGCTTGAAAAACCCGATGAGTGCGATGATGGAGCCTAGAAGCACGAGCAGCCCCCCAAGAAGCGTCGGGAAGTAGGCCGGTCCCATGCGGGCGGCCGAGCCCATCGGGTGTTCCTGGGCAAACACGATGAAGAACAGTCCGCAGGCTGCGAAAAGAATGCCTGACCAGAAATCCTTGCTGTTGCGAATGGCCATCGTCTGAAAAACAGGTTGTCCCCGCCTGATTGCTCAGGCGGGGAGGGCTAAGCGAGTGAGCCGAATGAAGCCTGGCTAGTCGACCTTGGCGCCGGAGGCCTTGACGATTTCGGCGTACTTGGCGAGCTCGTCCTTGATGAGCGCCGAGAACTCCTCGGGCGAGCAGGGACGGGCTTCGCCGCCAAGGCGGGCAAGACGCTGCTTGAGCGCATCGCTCTTCAAGGCTTTGACGATCGTCGTGTTGAGCTTGCTGACGATCGGAGCCGGGGTCTTGGCAGGAACGAACAGACCGTACCAGGTCGAAATGTCGAAGTCGGCAACGCCGGCCTCTTCAACGGTCGGAACATCGGGCAGGGCTGCGGAGCGCTGCTTTGTCGTAACGGCAAGCGGCACCAGCGTGCCAGCCTTGATGTTGGCGGTCGCGGAGGCGAGGTTGTCGAAGATCAGATCGGTCTGGCCGGCAAGCACGGACTGCTTGGCGGCGGCTGCGCCCGCATACGGGATGTGCACCATGGAGATGCCGGCACGCTTCTTGAGCAGTTCGCCGGCCATGTGGCCGCCAGAGCCATTGCCGCCGGAGGCGTAGTTGAGCTGTCCGGGGTGCTTCTTGCAGTAGGCGACAAGCTTGCCCACGCTGTCAATGCCGGTGCGCTGGATGAAGGCCGGCGTCACGACGAGCACGTTCGGCACCAGCGAGATCAGGGTGATCGGCTGGAAATCCTTGATCGGATCGTACGGCAGCTTCTTGAAGAGGTTCGGATTGATGGCGTGCGTCGCCACGGCACCCACGCACAGATTCATGCCATCGGGCTTTTGCTGGGCAAGATAGGTCACGCCGCGGTTGCCGCCTGCACCGGGACGGTTTTCGACAATGACGTTGCCCAGCTCTTCGCTCACCGCTTCGGCGATGGCGCGGGCCGAGACATCAAGGGGGCCGCCCGGAGGATAGGGGACGGTAATCTTGATCGGTTTGCTGCCGGAGCCCATCTGGGCTGCGGAAAGAGAGGGCAGACCGACAACGGTCAGGGCTGCAGCTGCGCCTAAAAGCGCACGACGATTCGAATTGACCACTTCATCTTCCTTTCTAACAAATGCGCCTTTGCTCCTCGCAGTGGGCGCGATTAGCAGGCACAGAACAGGTTGGAAAAACTGCAAGCCATTCTAAGCAAAGAACGGAAATACGAATTCTTCTTCCGGAGGCATCCGGGGCAAAACCCAAGGGCACTAGGGCAAAGCAACTAATTTCCGAAACTGTAACGATCTATGTCGAATCAGGAGGCGGCTCTTTAAAAAGCCCTCCGGGGACCTCATATTCGTAAGGACAGGATACGAAGATGCTTCGAGGACACCCTGTTCGAAGCATTTGCGGAGGATTACAGATGAGACAAGACAAACTGACTACGAAATTTCAAGAGGCGCTAGCCGAGGCCCAGTCGCTGGCTCTCTCGGGCGACAACCAGTTCATTGAGCCTGTGCACGTGCTCGCGGCGATCCTGAAGGATCCCGATTCGAGCGCGAACAGCCTCATTGAGCGAGCCGGCGGCAACGTGAAGACCCTTCAGCGCGAAACGAATGCAGCCCTCGAGCGGCTGCCGAAGGTTTCCGGCAACAAGGGCGACATCCAGGTGAGCCGGGATCTGGTGCGTGCATTCAATCTCACGGAAAAGGAGGCGCTCGCCCGCGGCGACGACTTCATCAGCTCTGAGCTGTTTCTGCTCGCGCTGACCGATTCGTCCTTCGAGACCGGCCGCATCTTTGCCGCCGCCGGCGTCACCCGCGAGCTTCTGAAGGCCTCGATCGATGCTATTCGCGGCGGAGAGAAGGTCTCCGATGCCGAGGGTGAGAGCGGACGCGATGCGATCAAGAAGTACACGATCGATCTCACGGCACGAGCCAGGGAGGGCAAGCTCGATCCCGTGATCGGCCGCGACGATGAAATCCGCAGAACCATGCAGATTCTGCAGCGCCGCACGAAGAACAATCCGGTTCTGATCGGCGAGCCGGGCGTGGGCAAGACCGCCGTGGTGGAGGGCCTTGCGCAGCGAATCATCAATGGCGAAGTGCCCGACACCCTGAGGAACAAGACTGTTCTCAGCCTTGACATGGCCGGCCTCATTGCGGGCGCCAAGTACCGCGGCGAGTTTGAGGAGCGGCTGAAGAAGCTTCTCAAGGAGGTGACTGCCGCCGAAGGCCGCATCATTCTCTTCATCGATGAGTTGCATACGGTCGTGGGCGCGGGCAAGACCGAAGGATCCATGGATGCCGGCAACATGCTCAAGCCGGCGCTCGCACGCGGCGAACTGCACGTGATCGGCGCCACGACGCTTGACGAGTATCGCAAGTACGTGGAAAAGGATGCGGCTCTTGAGCGGCGCTTCCAGAAGGTTCTCATTGACGAGCCGAGCGTGGAGGACACGATCGCCATCCTGCGCGGGTTGCAGGAGAAGTACGAGGCGCA
>Ga0265298_10004796_pt1 | contig 17161 bp, 2 predicted proteins | sample AusTroGonzalo_MG_3_FD_193486 | JGI IMG/M metagenome (GOLD analysis project Ga0265298, IMG submission 193486) | Bovine rumen microbial communities from tropical cattle in Woodstock, Queensland, Australia - Gonzalo_01 | ecosystem: Host-associated > Mammals > Digestive system > Stomach > Rumen ... | reverse complement strand
GGTGTACTATATGAAGAGGTTCTTCGTGACCGGTATCGCCCGCGACAAGGAATATGACCTCACGCAGGGCAAGCCCGGGAGCAGGGTGGTCTATTTCACCGCCAATCCGAACGGCGAAGCCGAGGTGATTCGCGTGCAACTGAAGCCCGCCCTGCATCTGAAGAAGATAGAGGTCACGAAAGACCTCAGCGAACTCACGGTGAAGAGCCGCACCGCGCGCGGCAACGTGCTCACCAAGTATGAGGTCAAGAGCATCACCCTCAAGCAGAAAGGCCGTTCCACGCTGGGCGGACGCAAGGTCTGGTTCGACCCGGACGTGCTACGCATCAACTACGACGGGCAGGGGACCTATCTGGGCGAGTTCGTTGATGAGGACCGTATTCTGGTCATCACTACGGCGGGCGACTATTACCTTACCACCTTCGACCTCACAGCGCATTTCGACAAGAATATCCGCATCATCGAGAAGTTCCGTCCCGAGAAAGTCTGGTCGCTGGTACAATGGAACGCCGAACTGGGCTATTATTACGGCAAGCGCTTCACACTGGATGCCCAGTTCAAGCCACAGCGCATGACGGGCGACAGCGACGAGAGCCGCATCATTCTTCTCTCCGACCGCGAGGACGCCGTGTTCCGCATCCGTTTCGCCGACGGAAGAGAACCGTCCGAACTGCTCATGCAGGACTTCATCGAGGCCAAGTCGCCCAGGGCCAAGGGCAAGCGTCTGACCACGCTGGAGGTGGAGGCCGTTGAGGATATCACACCCGAACCTGAACCCGAACCGGAGGACGACCCCGAATCAGGGCAGGAGCCGGAGGAGAGTCCGGACGCGGAACCGGAGACAGAGCCGGCGGACAGCGAACCTGCCGGCCGGGACCATCCTGAAGAAACGGCTCCGGCCGCACAGGCGGCGCAGGAGCAGACCTCCATGGTGGCGGATGTGCCGTTCACCGTCTCCGTCGAGGTGCCCGAAAGCAGCCGTCCGGTGGACGACCAGCTGAGCCTATTTTGACGAAATCCCGCTGTTCCGCCTGCCAAACAAAAGAAGAACCATACCTTTGCAACCATCATGAAGAAACCGTTCTCCGTCCTCTGCTGTCTGTTGCTTTCGGCAGGCATCGTGCTGGAGGCGCAGGTCAGCCCTCCTTCTCCGGACAATAGTCCGGCTGCTCCTTCCCGCGGAATTCCGCATGAGGGTGGGGCGGTGGTCTATGCGGTGAACACCTATGGCTGGCGCACGATGTATGCTTATGTATGGGACGCCTACGGTGTTTACAAGGAGTGCCCCGGCGAGGCCATGACCCTTACTCCGAACAGAGTAAACGGCCTTGAGGTCTATTCCTACACCTTTCCGGAGCAGTACACCCATGTCCTCTTCAGTGACGGTTCGGCGCAGACGGAGGACCTGATGCCTGATTCCACCGGACAGTATTGGTATGACGGGCGGTGGTATGCCTCCCTGCATGCCATTCCGGCCACGGACATTGAGACTCCCGAGCCGGAGTTCTGCCTGACGGGTGATTTCAACGACTGGGACGAAGCGGATGCCCCGCGGTTCCGATTCGACACCCTGCACCACCTCTATACCGTTACGATAGACCGTATGTACGGTGCGTTCAAGGTGAATACGGCACAGGATTGGGACAGGGACAACTACGGCGCTGTCCGGGATGGGGTTGTTCTGGCGACAGGCGGCCTTTGCACATTGCAATCGAGATACCACCGAGGCGGTAACTACAGCTTGCGGGTCACGGGTGCTTACCGGCAGGCCACCTTCACGCTCCGTGCTTCCCCTGAAGGCCTGATGCTGACCTTCGTGTCAGGCACTCCGGACCTTCTCTATTCCTTCAACGCGGCCGACCGCACGGCGTCCGTCATCAGAGCCTTTCCGCCGCAGGACTGGCAGTCCGGCTATGCCAAAGGCGCCGTGGTGGTCCCCGATACGGTAGAGAGGAACGGAGTGGTGTATGCCGTGACAGGCATTGACGATTTCGCGTTCCACGACTGCACGGCCATGACCTCGGTGGTTGTAGGCGACAGGGTGACTTCCATCGGCGACTTCGCGTTCCACAACTGCCCTGCGCTGACCACCGTCACCATCGGAAGGAACGTGGCTCATATCGGTGCGGCTTTCACCGGCGACTGCAAAGGCCTGACTTCCGTCATCTGGCGGTCGGACAAGTATGAGGACGGATACGAGGGGTACGGCCATGGCGACCGATATGACAAGGACGACTTCGAGGAAGACCCCGAAGGAACGGACTACAGGCTAAAAACCCCGTTTCAGTTTGAGGTGAACTATCAACTGGCCGACTATGAGCATGAATACGAATACATTGCGGAATACGGTCTGAAATGTGAACTGTATGATGAGAACAACGTATGCATCAGCGAGGTGAACGATCTGGACGACCCCCACTATGAGACCCACTGCCTGTATTACAACTACGAGCACAACATCTCCCCGCAGATTACCTCGTTCGTCTTTGAGGGCGACATGACCATGGTTCCCGCCTTCGCGTGCTTCGCACTGGACAAGGTGCGGTCAGTCTCCCTGCCCGAGAAGGTGATAGCCATCGGGGCTATGGCGTTCTGCGGCTGTTCCGCCCTGAAAACGCTCGTCCTGCCGGACCGTATCCTGTCGGTGGGCAGTTATGCGTTCGCAGGCTGCCAGGCATGGAAGGATGTCCGTGTTCCCGCGTCTCTCACATTTCTGGGAGCCGGCGCCTACAGCAACACACGCCTTGCCGTGCTTGACTTACCCGCCTCGCTGAACCGCGTGCCGGAAGATGCGTTCTACAACTGCCGGCAGCTGCACCATATCACGCTGCACGACCGTGTGACACATCTGCACCAGGATGCTTTCTCGGAATGCGGCGCATTGGAGCAGATTGTGGTTCACGCGCCCGCCCCCCCCACGTTTGTGTCATATATCAGCACGGGATGCGAGGAACCGTCCGGCGGAGAGGAGGCTACTGAAGACGTTCATCCGGCGGAGGACGAAGACTCCGCTTCGGAACCCGCCGGAGACGGCAATAAAGAAGAGTCCCCCTTTGCGGAGGTACCCCGCGGCGGGAACGGTCCGACAGTGTTCGTGCCGCTGGCGTCGGTCGGCCTGTATGAGACCTCGGAGATATGGAAGGACTTCAACATCCTTCCCGCCGAATCCGTCCGCGACCCCTATCTCCGTGTGTGGGCGGATACGAAAAACAACCATACGTTGTCGCGCTCATACAGCAGCGTGGCCGCCGTGATAGAGGATGCGGCATGTGTTGTCGTGGAAGGGCACAACCTCAACGGCTTCCTGCAGGCCGGCATACACGCCTGCAGCGGCGTCTTCTCCATTGACAGCGTAAAGCCTTTTGATGCCAACGGACGGGCGTCGGTATATGTGCATTACCGGCTTGAGCGGACTGACCTCCATGTTACGGACACGCTCGTGCTGAATGCTTCCGGCATTGAGAGAAGGATGCTGCTGAAACTGAGCGGCTATATCACCGCCCACGCGGGCACGGCTGAGGACCCGCTGACCATTGACGAACTGCAGATTCTGCAAAAACGGGCTTTGAACCGCACCCTCGCCACCCGCCATCACACCTCATGCGGCAACCAGCACCAATCGCTCGTTCCTGACAAACTCTATGTAAGGGGCGTGGTGAAGGAGGAGTCGCTGCCGGTATGGAATGACGAAAACAAGTATGTGTCATACGTTTCGTTTGCCTTGGGCGACGACGGCTGCGGCGGGAACAGCCTCTTGTGTGATTTGGCGCTTGCCAACTCCATTCCGCTTACCGAAGGCGATATTCTGCCTTTCGACACCGTTACTCTGCGGCTGAACGGCGTATCCGGGAAGAACCCGTCCCACACGCGCTTTGCCACCAATGCCACGAAGTACTATGACATTTTGGACATTGTGGATGTCAGTCCGCCGGTCTGGATGAAGTGATGTCAAAGAGGGAACAAACACCCGTGCGGTCCCTCGGCCCAAAGCCATAGTGTGCTATGGCTCTGCGGTACAAAGATATTGCAATCGTCGTTGCATTCTCCTGTTGAGAGCCATAGTGCGCTATGGCCGGCAGTCTGTATGGTTTTTCCGGCATTGTCCGGCGCAGGGTATTTAAGGTTACGCAAGGGTAGCTCAAGGTTAGCGCAAGGGTTGCTGAAAGCAGCCAGCGGAAAAGGCCGGAAAAGGCAGGTTGCGGGGCAGAAAAAACGCTTTGGCAAACAAGACTGATAATCAGGCGACAAGGAAAGAATGTGTAATTTGGGCATGTTTTTATACCATTTGGGATATAAAAATATTATTTTTGTCGCATATTTGCAAAAAAAACAGCCGAAGTCTTGTGTGTTTCAGAGAATTGTCGTACCTTTGGGCGCTTTTTGTGCATGAACTGAATTACGAAGAAATCAAAAAAAACCACCAATATGAAAAAAACGTATCCACTTATTCTGTTGTTGTTACTCGGTACAGGCATGGCCTTTGCCGATGTCCGCACCCCCGAACAGGCGGCGCAGATTGCAGCACAAGCACTGAACAAGAACGCCGTGTCCGGTCCGCGCCGTGCTCCCGCACAGGCCGACCAGATGCAGCTAGTCCTCACGCTCAACAAGCAGACGGTTGACCTGGAGGTGGCGGACGGCAGCCGGCAGCCCGCTTCGGCAAGGAAAAACAAAATTTCCCGCCGCGCGAAAGACAGTGCACAGGAAGCGGACAGGCAGCCGCGTCAGACCGTGCATATTGAGCATGGCGATAACGAGCCGGCACTTTATGTGTTCAACACCGCAAACAACGACGGTTTTGCCGTTGTTTCGGCGGATACCCGCTCGGTGGATATTCTCTGTTACAGCGACGAAGGTCCTGTAGATACCGAGAACATGGCTCCCGCCTTCCGCTGGTGGCTTGACCGTTTCGTGGAGGAGATAAGCAGTCTCACTGGCGAGGATGACAACTCCTCCGCCGCGCCCGCCCGCGCCCCGCAAGCAGCACAGGCAACAGCCGTCGGTCCGCTGTTGGGGAATATCGCTTACGATCAAAAGACACCCTATAACAATCTCTGCCCATTGGACGAGTTGCGTGACAATGGGCGTTGCTATACCGGCTGTGTGGCAACCGCCGCTACGCAGATTATGCGTTTCTGGCAGTATCCCACGCACGGCAACCTTCGCAAGACATATCAATGGATGGATATGGACTATGAGACTTATTCGCATGGTTACCTGTCCGCAGATTTCGCCTCCGCCACGTATGATTATGCCAATATGCTGGAAAGTTACAGCGGCAGTTATAATGCCACGCAGGCGAATGCCGTAGCGACGCTGATGTACCATGCAGGCGTGGCGGCGGAGATGGGCTATCAGGCTGACGGCAGCGGTGCATATAACGAGGTGATGGCCAACGCCTTTGTCACCTATTTCGGTTATGACTTGGACGGTCACTTGAGTACGTATGACGGTGATGTTGTTTCTGCCATACAAGCATCTATCAATAGTGACCTTTCAGCTGGGCGCCCTGTCTTTATGGGCGGACGGGATGCCAGTGCCGGCGGACACGCTTTTGTGTGTGACGGACGAAATGCCAGTGGTGAATTTCACTTCAATTGGGGATGGTCAGGTGGTGGAAACTGTTATACCACTCTGTCTTCGATGCATCCTGAAAACCGCACTTATTATTTCAACGCATCTTTGGAAGCAGCATCGGGGTTACGTCCTGCCACCGATTGTGTGGTTGAGAGCCACTTGTATGAGACTATTGGTACTGACCAGTTGCCGTATGTCTGGCGGGGACAGAGCCTCACGGAGGAAGGCGTGTACAATGACGCTGTTACCGTCCGTGAGAACAGTTGTGACACGATGGGTGTGCTTCACCTGTCAATAGCTCCCGCAGGTGCATCGAGGTACGGTCAGTGCGGCGACAATCTGCAGTGGTGGCTCAACGAGGATGAGACAGTTCTCACTTTTGAAGGTGATGGCGAGATGTGGGATTTCACCTACAGCAGCGATGCCAACAACACTGTCCCGTGGTTTTCAGCACATTCCACCATCACATCAGTTGTTATGCCAGAAGGAATGCTCTCAACAGGCGACTTCGCTTTCATAAAATGCACAAATGTTTCATCTTTCAATCTGCCCTCATCTCTCATCTGGCTTGGCAAATACACTTTTGCGTTCTGCAATTTTTCCTCCATCACGCTCCCTGATGCACTTTACGGAATGGATGATGCCGTATTTGGACGTTGCGAGAACCTCACCAGCATCACCATTCCTGAAAATGTGGAGTATATAGCCCAGAATCCGTTTGCATATTGCAGTGCCTTGACATCCGTGGTGTGGAACGCTAAGAATTGCGCCTCGGCTACAGTTTTTGAGAGGACACCGTTTTATGATGTGTGTTCGCAAATCACGTCTTTCACTTTTGGCAACAAGGTGCAAAAGTTACCGGCAGCGATATGCTACAGTATGACCAACCTCACTTCCGTCACCATTCCTGCTTCGGTTACGGACATCGACCAGTGTGCATTTGTATATTGTAGCGGTCTGACATCCATAACAATCCCCACCAATGTTGCTTTCATCGGAATAAATCCTTTCTATGGCTGCACGAATCTGACATCTGTTGTCTGGAATGCCCGCAACTGCGCTTCCGCATCCAAATTCGCGGAAACACCGTTTTACGACATACAGACACAAATCACATCTTTCACTTTCGGCAACGCTGTGCAGGTTATTCCCGACGGTTTGTGCGTCGGCATGTCCAACCTGACGAGCATCACCATCCCTTCCACTATCAGCACGGTGTCTTCTTTTCTCTTCTATGACTGCACGGGGCTGACATCCGTTGTCATTCCTGAAAACATTACTGCTGTCGGACGCTCCGCGTTCAACGGATGCAGCGGCATCACTTCGCTCACTATTGGCAGCCATGTCGCCTCTATCGGCATACAGGCATTCTGGGGACTTGGCATATCGTCCGTCACTATCCCCGCTTCCGTCACTTCAATCGCGAGGGAAGCGTTCTTGAATTGTGGCAATCTTACATCCGTGGTGTGGAACGCTTCTGCCTGCGCCTCACCGACTTCGCTGACCGATGCGCATTTTTATGCCGTCAGGACACAAATAAAATCCCTCACATTCGGCAGTGCAGTGACATCAATACCGTCGTATTTCTGTAACGGAATGACTACATTAACCTCCCTGCGCAGCGAGAACATCACACCGCCTACATTGGGGACCAATGTGTTTACGAGTGTACCCGCAGCTGTACCTGTCACCGTTCCTTGCGGCAGACAACTTGCTTATAAGGCTGCCTCCATTTGGAGCAACTTCACGAACTACACCACTTTCGGCGATGAGTTCCCCTTTACTCTGACTGCCGGTGTGCAGACGGAAGGAACAGGCACTGCGGCTGTAACTGCTAAACCAGACTGCAGCACTAATATTGCAACCATCACCGCCACCCCTGCCGAGCATTACCACTTCTTGCGGTGGATGGATGAGAATGCTAATGCCGAGAGTGTTGGTGCCGTTCGCAATGTTACCGTCACCGCCAATGCTTCCTATACCGCCATCTTCGAGGAAGACACGAAATATACCCTGACCATCAACAACGACGGTCACGGTACGGCTTCCGCAGACAAGGCATCATATTACGAGGGTGAGACGGCCATCCTCACCATCGCTCCTGCGGAACATTACCACTTTGATTCCTGGACAGGTACGGACAGCGAGAACATCAGCCAGACGGACGACACTCATTTCGCATACACCGTTGGCACGGAGAACCGCACCTTCACCGCCACGTTTGCGGAGGATTATGTGCAGGAAAGCCACTGGTACATCAAGACCCAGCAGAGCGAAGACGGGGATGACTGGGGCTGGTATGAAATCGCAAAGAACAGCAACGGTGAATACGTGCTTGAACGCACCTACTACGGCGGCGGAGGAGTGAACTTCGGCACCGAACCGCAGGTGGGCGGTGAAGACTTCATCACCTTTGAGTCATTAGGCATTGCTCCTGTGACGGGCGACCTTATCCGCTACACTGTGAACGGAGCCGGCACACTTTCTGCCGAGATTATTGCCGGAGGTGATGATAGCGAGAATGTGACCGTGTATGCAGTGAACACCTTCGGTTGGAATACGATGGGAGCGTATGTATGGGTTGACAATACAGGATACAAGGTCTGGCCGGGTGAGGCTATGACCAACACGGGGAATCAGGTGAACGGCTATGATATCTATACCTACACGTTCCCGAACACCTATACAATGATTATCTTCAACGAAGGCTATAACGGCGGCAGCCAGACCGATGACTTGGTTGTGAACGCCGCCAAACCATACTTCTATGATGGTCAATGGTACGCTTCGCTGAATGACATTTCAACCGGTGCCGGAACTGTTACCATCAGTGTGACGGCTAATCCTTCGGAAGGCGGCAGTGTATATGTTTATGACGGTATCAGTGCCGCTAGTTCCGTTGAGGTGGAAGCCGGCACGACCGTCCGGATATACGCCGAGGCGAACGACCATTACCGTTTTGTCCGCTGGGATGACGGCCGCACGGAGGAATCCCGTGAAATCACAGTGACGGAAGACCATGCATACGTGGCCTACTTCGAGGCGATAAGCGAGAATGTGACCGTGTATGCAGTGAACACCTTCGGTTGGAATACGATGGGAGCGTATGTATGGGTTGACAATACAGGATACAAGGTCTGGCCGGGTGAGGCTATGACCAACACGGGGGATCAGGTGAACGGCTATGATATCTATAGCTACACTTTCCCGAACACCTATACACGGATTATCTTCAACGAAGGCTATAACGGCGGCAGCCAGACCGATGACTTGGTAGTGAACGCCGCCAAACCATACTTCTATGCTGACCAATGGTACGCTTCGCTGAATGACATCCCGACCGTTGCCGAGACTGTCACCATCACGGTGACGGCGAATCCTGATGAAGGTTATGTGGATATATATCAGAGTGGAGTTCTTTTGGATTACACAGATAGAGATGAAAACGGAACCGTAACAGAGGAATTGGAACTCGGTACGACAATTATTCTCCAAGCATGGGCTTCTGATGGTTATACGTTCACGGGCTGGTCGGACGGCTATACTATGGCAGAACGTACGATTACGGTTACCGGAGACGCCACCTACACGGCCTATTTCGAGGAGATACCTTATTATACCATCAGTGTGACGGCTAATCCTTCGGATGGTGGCAGTGTAGAAGTAGGTTATGATAACTTCTATTCCACCAGTTCCATTGAAGTGGAAACCGGGACGACCGTCTGGATATATGCGGAGGCGAACGACCGCTACCGTTTTGTCCGGTGGGACGATGGCAGCACCGACGAGTACCGTGAATTTACGGCGACGGAGAATCATGACTATGTGGCCACCTTCGAGGCGATACCTTATCCTTATTATACTATCAGTGTGACGGCCAATCCTTCTGAAGGCGGCAGTGTATATGTTGATGACGGTATCAGTACCACCAGTTCCGTTGAAGTGGAAACGGGCACGACAGTATGGATATACGCGGAGGCGAACGACCGCTACCGTTTTGTCCGGTGGGACGATGGCAGCACAGAGGAATCCCGTGAAATCACTGCGACGGAGAATCATGACTATGTGGCCTATTTCGAGGAGATACTTTATTATACCATCAGTGTGACGGCTAATCCTTTGGATGGCGGCAGTGTAGAAGTAGGTTATGATAACTTCTATTCCACCAGTTCCGTTGAAGTGGAAACGGGCACGACAGTATGGATATATGCGGAGGCGAACGACCGCTACCGTTTTGTCCGGTGGGACGATGGCAGCACCGACGAGTACCGTGAATTCACTGCGACGGAGAATCATGACTATGTGGCCACCTTCGAGGAGATACCTTATTATACCATCAGTGTGACGGCAAATCCTTCGGATGGCGGCAGTGTAGAAGTAGGTTATGATAACTTCTATTCCACCAGTTCCATTGAAGTGGAAACGGGCACGACCGTCTGGATATCCGCGGAGGCGAACGACCGCTACCGTTTTGTCCGGTGGAACGATGGCAGCACCGACGAGTACCGTGAATTCACTGCGACGGAGAATCATGACTATGTGGCCACCTTCGAGGCTATACCTTATTATACCATCAGTGTGACAGCCGATCCTTCGGATGGTGGCCGTGTAGAAGTAGGTTATGATAACTTCTATTCCACCAGTTCCATTGAAGTGGAAACGGGCACGACCGTCTGGATATCCGCGGAGGCGAACGACCGTTACCGTTTTGTCCGCTGGGACGACGGCAGCACCGACGAGTACCGTGAAATCACTGCGACGGAGAATCATGACTATGTGGCCACCTTCGAGGCTATACCTTATTATACCATCAGTGTGACGGCCAATCCTTCGGAAGGCGGAGAAGTATATATCGGGACAGTTGGCGGAGGTGAAGTTCCCGCCCGCCGCAATGCTCCGACGAACAGCAGCGGCTCCATCGAGGTGGAAACCGGCACGACCGTCTGGATATCCGCGGAGGCGAACGACCGTTACCGTTTTGTCCGCTGGGATGACGGCAACACGGAAGAGTACCGTGAATTTACGGCGACGGAGAATCATGACTATGTGGCATATTTTGAACCGCTCTGCACTATCACGGTGACGGCGAATCCGAAAGCCGGCGGTTTTGTGACAGTGAGCGACGAAGGGTATTACTATGGCCCTGACGGCGAGGCTCCGCAACGCCGCAAGGCACCGGCAGACCATGATTCTTCCAATTCATATTATGACGGAGAGATTGAGGTGAAAGTCGGCACGACGGTCTATCTGTATGCCGAGGCATATAACGGCTATACGTTCACGGGCTGGTCGGACGGCGTTACGACGGCGAAACGTGAGATTACGGCTGTCGGTGACGCCACCTACACAGCCAACTTCGAGTGGAATCTCTGCACCATCACGGTGGAGGTGACTCCGGCGAACAGCGGCTGGGCAACCGTGAGTGACGAGGGCTATGTTGATTATGAAGGTATGGAAGCTCCGCAGCGCCGCAAGGCTCCCGCAGACTGGGATTATGCCGGGGAGGATTACGGCGGCGAACTCACCGTGGAAATCGGCACGACGGTCTATTTGTCGGCTGTTCCGGCTCCCGAGTATCGGTTTGTCCGCTGGAGCGACGGTGACACAAATGCCCGCCGCACCATCACGGCCACCGGTGACGCCACTTATACGGCTGAGTTTGTATGGAACGGTTGTGAGATTACGATTACCGCTGATCCAGATGAAGGTTCTGTGGGAATCTATAATGAATATGGAAACCTTATATCTTATACCGATGAAAACGGAACCGTAACCATCCGAAAGGAAATCGGCACAACAATCACTCTCAAGGCCGAACCCAACGACGGCTATACGTTCACGGGCTGGTCAGACGGCGTTACGACGGCGGAACGTGAGATTACGGCTACCGGAGATGCCACTTATACGGCCATTTTCGAAGCTATACCTTATTATACCATCAGTGTGACGGCCAATCCTTCTGAAGGCGGCATTGTATCTGTTGATGACGGCATCAATACCACCAGTTCCGTTGAAGTGGAAACGGGCACGACAGTCCGGATATCCGCGGAGGCGAACGACCGTTACCGTTTTGTCCGCTGGGACGACGGCAGCACGGAGGAGTACCGTGAATTCACTGCGACGGAGAATCATGCTTATGTGGCATACTTCGAGGCTCTGTGTGAGATTACTGTCACAGCTGTTCCTGCGGTATGTGGTTATGTAATCATGGCCGATGATTATGATACAGACAATGGCAATGGAACGGCTACGGCCATATTCGAAGCCGGTACGACCGTTTCGCTGGAAGCCGTGGCCAATGAGGGCTACCGTTTTGTCCGCTGGAGCGACGGCAGCACCGAGGCGCTTCGCACCATTACCGTTACCGAGAATGTGACCTATGTTGCAGAATTCGGTCCGTACATCACGTTTGGTATTCCGCAAAAGGGCGGCAGCCAGAGTTTCTCGCTGACCTACACCCATGTGGTTCCGCTGGACGACACTTTGTCCGTGAAGGTGAATGCGTGGGGCATGACCGAGCCGCTTGACATTGCAGTTCACCCCCATTCCGGCGTGTTCTTCATTGACAGCCTCCGTTCCACAGACGGTTTCCACGGCGAGGCACGGGCTTACCTCCATTATACGGTGAATACGACCGACAATCAGATAACGGACACGCTGGTAATCCGAAGCTCGGGCGTTGAGAAACGAATGCTGCTGCAGGCCGACGTGTTCATTACGGAGCATCATGGCACGCAGGACGATCCGCTTTCCGCGACGGATGCCTACAACCTCTCGCGCCGTCCGTATTCTTCCTACGACAGCGAGATGCCAGCTGACCTGTATGTCCGTGGCGAAGTGAGCGACATCAAGATCCGTGACAACTATGCGGCACTCACCGTTGAATCCACCCCCGGCGTTTCGTTCAATTGCTATGACGAGGATGACCGGGCGATGATCATCAATTGTGATGTGATGGTTCGCGACACAGTTCTTGTGCGTGTTGCAAAAGACGCATGGAGCAACGCCCGCATTATCAGCGTGACGCAGCAACCCGCCATTGACGATGCCGAACTAGCCCTTCTCCGCCAGGCTTACGCGAAGATGGACAACGGCAGCACGTGGACACGGAAATGGGATCTGACAAGCAACGCCACGGTACGCCGGACAAGCGACATCATGGTGACTGACGGGCATGTGACAAAAATCACCTTGGGTTACAACGGTCTGCAAGGCACGCTGCCGAAAGAACTTCTGCAACTGCCGTATCTGGACTATCTTGCCGTGCATGGCAACGCCCTGACTGCGATAGAACTGCCCGAAGCACCCAACACTTCGCTGACCGGATTGGAAATATCCGAGAACCAGCTGTCCGGCAACCTCGGCGCCATAACGGCCAAACTGCCTTCGCTAGAGCGTCTGTACGCCACCCGCAACCGCTTCTCGGAAATCACACCGGTGATTCCGGCTACGGTGACGTACCTGGATATCTCCATCCAGATGATAGACGAAACCGTTGAACTGTTCATCCAGGAGCCGATGCTGTTGAGCACGTTGCAGGAGAAACTGCCGAACATCTTCTTCTACAACCACAAGGCGCAGGACTACAGCCGCCGTCTGGAACATGTCATTATCAGCGGCAGCGCCATCGCGGAACGACAGATTCCCGCATGGCAGTCCGATTGGGCTTGGGACAGCCAAGGCGAGGGATATTACTGGACCAACCATTCCGCTATCCCCTACCGGTTCACTTCCACAGACGAACTGATGCTGGAAGACATCGGCAACGACAATGACTATTTCATCCAAGTGCGTTTCACCAGTCTGCCCGGCGATGTGAACTTCACCGGAAACAACGATGTGAACGACCTGCAAGGCATGATTAACGAAATCTTCGGCATGTATGACTACAGTATCGCTCCGTTCAATTTCCAAGCGGCGGATATGAATCAGGATGCCGCGGTGAATGTGCTGGATGTGGTTGCTCTGGTTGATGACCTGCTGAACCAGTCACTGTCCGGAGAAGAACCTATATCTGACGAGGATGACAATGACGATGAGCCGCTGGCACCGCACCGCAGAGCGCCGCAGAGCGATGACGCCGGCACCCGCCTATGGTGGCAGAATGGCGAACTGCACCTGTACAGCAGCTTTGAGATTGCCGCCCTTGACATAGTAACTGAGAGCCGCAGTGCGATAGAATGGCTTGTTCAGGGCTACACGGTTTCCCAGAAGACGGCGGGCGGCATGAACCATGCGGTGGTCTATTCACTGCAAGGGCACACCTTTGCCGCCGGCGAGGAGCATATAATCGCCCGCAGCGGAGATGCCGGCAGCCGCATCGTGCGCGCCTCCCTGTCTGACAGCAGAGCGCGTGCCGTAAGCACCAGCCTGCAGAACACCGGTGAGCAGACTCCCACCACTTTGTCGGAGACGGGCGATATGCAGTTCTTCACCTCGGTGGACAACCGCACCGTCAGCCTTACCGCCACGCAGGCGGTTGAAAATGCCCGCTGGCTGGTCTATGACCTTGCAGGCAAGACCATCGCAGAGGGCACTCTAACCACGGTGGAGGAGGGGACTTGCCGTCTGACCACCCTGCCTGTAGCAGGAGTATATATCATCTCGGTGAATGCCGGAAACAGACAAGTAACAGACCGTATAATCGTTAAATAAACTGACAATATGAAATCTTTTGGTAGAATCTGCTTGCTCCTGGCGGCTTGGTGGACCACGGCAGCCGTTGTAGCACAAACGCAAAATGCACTCTCGGTGGCGGATGTGAAATGCGCGGCCGGAAAGACGGTCGCCCTGCCAGTGTCGCTGACCAACACCACGGGCATCGTGGCTGCGCAGTTCGATATCATCGTGCCAGCCGGAACCTTGCTGAACACCGACGGCCTGCAATGGTCGGAGCGCCGCACCGACCATGAGGCTGTCGTAAGGAAAATGGGGGACACCCAATACAGAGTGCTTCTCTATTCGCCTGCGAATGCGGCTTTCCTGAACAATAGCGGCCCGCTGTTCACGCTGCCCCTGACCACACCGGACACCATGCGTGAAGGGGCGGTCTATCCCATCGAACTGAAGGAGGTCATCCTGTCAGACAAGGCCAGACAGAATGTGATGACTTCGTTCTCACCGGGTTCGCTCACCATTGCCCTATCGCCCGACCTTGTGGTGGAAAATGTGGTGACGGACGCCTCGCAGTATGCTCCGGACAGCTATATGACCCTCGGCTGGTCGGTCCGCAACATCGGAGGCGAAGCCCTTCACTCCGGCTGGACCGAGACTATATCTCTCACCAAAGAGGATGCCGAGCCGGTGTATATAACCACGGCACGCTACGACCTGCAGGACCAGACCTTTGCGGCCGGCGCTTCGGCCAGCCGGAACATAACCGTACAACTGCCGCACATTCCACAGATTGATGGGCATGTGAAGGTGGAGGTGAAAGTGACCGCCTGGCCGGATGCCGGCGAACGTTTAGAAAACACCTACAACAACTCCGCCGAAAGCGCCTCCTCCATTCTGATGGGCAAACGGCTGTTTGTGGAGCTGCCGACTTCTGTCAGCGAAGGCCAGAACCGTACGGTAAGCGGTACAATCTCCCGAAGCGGAGACCAGGACAAGCAAGAGACCGTCACTATCACCATATCGGGCAGCAACCGAATCTCCGCTCCGGAAACGGTGGTGATCCCAGCATGGGAGTCGTCAGTCCGTTTCACTATCACCGTACAGGACAACGATGAGTATGACGAGGAGCAGTCCTCCACGCTCACCTTCTCGATGGCGGGCTACGACCCTGTGGAGCAGACGGTACGGATAGAAGACAACGACAAACCGGTGCTGACCGCCGTATTCGACAAACAGGAACTGAACGAGGGCGGACAGGCCGAACTGACCATTACATCCGATCACGCGCTGCCGGAGGCTGCCGTGATATACCTCTCCTGCTCCCTGTCATCCCGTTTCTCGTTCCCCGAGACCGTCACGATGCCAGCCGGCGAGACCCGTGTGCAGGTCACGGTGACGGCGAAAGAGGATGACCAGCCTGCAGAAGACGCACAAGTGACCTTCTTCCTTACGGCGGATTCATACAACAAAACGCAGGCCACCATCATGCTGCTGGACGATGACGTGCCGTCCATCTCGTTGGACATCACGCCAACCACCATCAGCGAAAACGCCGGCCCTACCGCGATGCAGGCCACCCTGCGCCGCACGGGCAAGACGGACAACCGCGTCACGGTACGCCTCTCCGACGATTCGAACGGCGCCATCTTCTACACGATGCCGTCCGTTGTGATGGAAGCGGGTGTTACGGAGAAGACTTTCGCGATGGGCGTGAACGACAACACGCATGTGGACGGCAACCGTGAATATACCATTACGGCCGCTGTCTATATCGCATCGTGCAACTGCAGTGCGACCGGTACCTCAGCGGGTTCGGTGGGTGTCACCGTCACTGTTCTGGACGATGACGGCCCCGCGCTGACCCTGAAAGCCGGTTCTTCCGCATTGTTGGAAGGCGGAAGCAGTTCACTTACTCTGTCGCGCAATACGGACACAGATCAGCCTCTGACGGTCAACATCGTCTGCAGCAATGCCGAAGGTATCTCGTTTGAACCTGCCGTTACCATACCGGCAGGCCAGGCAGGCATCACCCTGTCTGTCGCCGCCGAGGCGAACACCACGGAAAACGACGAGCATACCGTCACTTTCACTGCGAATGCCGACGGTTTTGCGTCCGGCGTCTGCTGGCTTACCGTCACCGACCGGACCCTGCCTGATATCCAGCTGACCGATATCCGTCTGCAAGAAGACACCCTTGTCGCCCAACAGTCCGGCACGACCCTGTACGTGACTGTCAGCAACACGGGTATAGCCTCCGCACAAGCCGGCGTGCCGGTGCGTATCTATCAGAACGGCGCGCAACTGGTCACGCTCTACACCAAGACCGCCATCGCGGCCGGCGAAACCAGCATCCTGGAATATGCGTCCGGTGCGTTTGACAAGACCGGCGATTATATCTATTATGCAGAAGCGAACTATAACCAGAAGATAAAGGAACTTACTTATGCGAATAATACTTCCAGACAATGTTCGTTATATGTTGGGTCTCCATTTTCCGTTACCATCCATACTGACAAAGATGTATATAAGAAATCCGAAACAGTACATATAACCGGTCAATTGTCCGGCACAAGCATTGCCAATCAAGAGGTTGAAGTATATGTGATTAATTATAATTACAGAGAAAAACAGATTGTTACAACCGATGAAAACGGACAATTCACCGCTGAATATACGCCATTGGACGGCCAGTATGGACATTTCAGCATCGGGGCATGTTTCCCTGACGAGGGGTTGAATACTGAAATGCATGGCATAGATGTCTGCGGCTTTATATTCTCCGCGTACCCTTATTGCAAACTTACCCTCAATGAAACATACCGGGGATATTTTATTCTTACAAACCTCAGTTCAATACCCCTCAAGAACCTGACCGCTTCCGTATCTAATGCCACGAATCTGAATGTTGAGTTTGAAACCATCAATTTAGGAGGATTGACAAGTGACACATTATGGTTCACCATCCTCT
>Ga0265298_10004795_pt1 | contig 17161 bp, 15 predicted proteins | sample AusTroGonzalo_MG_3_FD_193486 | JGI IMG/M metagenome (GOLD analysis project Ga0265298, IMG submission 193486) | Bovine rumen microbial communities from tropical cattle in Woodstock, Queensland, Australia - Gonzalo_01 | ecosystem: Host-associated > Mammals > Digestive system > Stomach > Rumen ... | reverse complement strand
CCAGCCGACGATTCCCCGATAGACATTCAGAAAATCATCGACTTTGTCGACCATTTTGCGATGCGTCCGGAGGACATCCGTAAGACCGTGGAGCATCTCTCTTGGAAAATACAGATGCAACGAGTTTTGGACAAATTGTTTTAGCTTTATGCGCGATAATGATAGGAGAATAGTAAAATAAGTCTATATTCTCCTAACTCACATATGCATATTTTAAAACGATGCGCAGTATGCTTGAACTCTGAAATTTGTTGAAAAAATATCTAAGATAATTTGGATAATTGAAAATAATAATATATCTTTGCACATTATAAACCCGTTTAAACGGGACAAGTGACCCTTTTGACAATTAGAATTATATTCGTATGAAGCAAATGTGTAAAGTTTCAATTATTATTCCGATTTATAATGTCCGTGATTATATCGGACGTTGTATGGAGTCTATATTTTTGCAAGAATGTTCAGAGGCTGCTATTGAGTGTATCTTGGTTGACGATTGTTCTCCAGACGATAGCATGGAAATAGCCACAAGAATGATTGATGAATACTGCAATCGGGGCGGAAAGATTCATTTTGAAGTATTGCGTTTCTCGGAAAATAAGGGACATTGTGCTGCGAGAAATGCAGCTATCAAGATGGCATCAGGCGACTACTACTTATTCGTGGATTCTGATGATTATCTTGAGCCCGATGCCGTGAAGTATATGGTGGGAGAACTTGAGTATGTTGGTGGTCAGGTTGATGTGGTTATGGCGAATGCTATTTCAAGTCGCGATGGTAGATTGTTGTCAAGAATACCTAAGAAGCGCTTAATTGACAATTCTAACGAAGAAGTTCTGAGTTTGTTGATGAATCGTATTATTTTTAACACCTCATGGAATAAACTTGTTAAGGCAGATTTCTTTACAGAAATTGGACTGTATTTTTCTGATGGTATTATCAACGAGGACCTGTTATGGTCTTATATGCTGTTCCTTCGTGCTAAGAGTGTCTTGTTGTTACCTCGGGCAACTTATGTTTATGAGAATAACAATCCGAAGTCTATTACAAATACAAAAACCTATGGCATGCTCTTAACATTTGTTAGGAGTAGGATATTAATATGCAATCAAATATTCTCAAATCCGCCACGTACTATCACCCCTGATTATTATGGCTATCTGTTTTGCATATTACACAGGATGGTAGATGTCTTTCTGTATCAAGTTAATGTTGCAGACGTGGAATCTGGTACAGAACATAATGAGATCCGTCAGTTGAGACACCGCTTGCTGCGTTCCACATGGAGATATCCATTGTTATACTGTCTTATCTTATCGTTGTACAAGCCATTTTATTATGTGGTTAAGATAAAGGCATTCCGTAGCCATTTCAACTATATCATTAGGACTGTGGTTGCTGCAAGCCGTAAGGTCCATTTTTAGTTGTATATGATAAAGTTCTTTGATTTCCTATAAAATAACATATTTTATTTGTTTATTCGAGAATAATTGCCTACCTTTGCATAATAATCGCAATATTGAAAATGAAAGCAATTACATCAGACGAACTGAAGTCTATTCAGCTGGATTTATTACAGAAGATAGCCGACTTCTGTGAGAGTCACGGCCTTCGATACTTTTTATGTGGAGGTACACTCATCGGTGCTATCCGTCATAAGGGTTATATCCCTTGGGATGATGATATTGATATTGCTATGCCCCGGCCGGATTATGATCAGTTTATCAGAACGTTCAATCAACCGGGGAATTATTATCAGGTGGAGAGTTTGGATACGAATCCGGATTATGCATATTCTTTTGCTAAGGTGTTCGATAATCGTACCATTCTGACAGAACTCCATTATACAGGCGATATTGGTGTATATGTGGATGTGTTCCCTGCTGACGGCGTGAAGGATGCATCTCAGATATACAAGATTCAGAGACTTCGTCAATTCCTGCATACAAAGAGGGCGAATTATTACAAAAGAACGATGTCTAAGAAAATCATCAATACCATAGGCAAACTGTTATTGCTTCCCTTCTCAGCCCATCAGATTGCGACATGGATGGACAGCGTGGCACGCAAATATGCTTTCGGTAGTCTGCCAAAGGCCGGTGTGATAGCCAATCCCTTTGGACCTGGAGAGATGGTGGATAAATCTGTTTTCGAGAGCGACATCTACCAAGAGTTTGAGGGACGTCAATATCGTGTACCCGTTGGTTATGACACATGGCTCAGAAGCATTTATGGCGATTATATGCAGTTGCCACCTGAGAAGGACCGCGTCACCCATCATACTTTTGAAGCATGGTGGAAAGACGGGATTCAAGAATAAAGTCTTTTATTCAAAAATCTTATACCTATTTCTATGAATATTGCACTTGTTATAGCTGGCGGTTCTGGTAATCGCATGGGACAGGACATACCTAAACAGTTTATGTATGTCGAGAATGCTCCTATCATCATTCATACCCTCCAGTGCTTCCAGAAGCATCCCGACATAGCCGTCATTGCCGTTGTCTGCCTGGCAGGATGGGAGACGGTTCTTCAGAGTTATGCCAACCAGTATTGTGTCACCAAATTAAAGCACATATTCCCCGGAGGCAACTCGGGTATGGAATCCATACATAACGGCATCTACGGACTGAAGGAGGCCGGATATGCTGATGATGATCTGGTGCTGATTCATGATGCAGTCCGTCCTTTGCTGTCACAGGAAATCATCAGTAGCAATATTGCCACTTGTAAGGCATATGGTTACGCCATAACAGGTATCAAATGTCGTGAGGCAATTCTGGAAAGTTCCGATGGCTTCTCGTCAACAACCAGTGTTCCCCGTGACATGCTGGTTCGAACACAGACGCCTCAGACCTTCAGATTGAAGAATATTATAGATGCTCACGAAGAGGCAGCTTCCAAGGGTATTACAGATTCCGTCGCTTCTTGCACTCTGTGTGCAGAATTAGGCAACAGGGAGATGCATATCGTTCCTGGCTCAGAGAAGAACATCAAGGTCACTACGACTGAGGATCTTGAGATTCTGAAGGCTTTAATGCACACGTCAAAAGATTCTTGGCTGAAATGAAAACATACCGTGACGATATTCAACAAGTCTTTAGTGAGCATCTGCCATGGGAGAAACTCTCTGGCACGAATATTCTCGTAACGGGTGCTACAGGGTTGATTGGCAGTACGTTGGTCGATGCCCTGATGGCCAATCCGCATCGTGACTATTCGGTATATGCGTCTGGCCGTAATCTGGCACGAGCCCGTAAGCGTTTTGAGAATTATTTCTCCATGGATTCCTTCTCTTTCATAGAGTATGACGTGACGTTGCCTCTTCAGACTCATATCCACTTCGACTACATTATCCATGCGGCAAGTCCGGCAAGTCCGAATGCTTTCTCGAAGAATCCTGTTGAAATTGTTAAGGCCAATATCCAGGGTGTCTCCAATTTGATAGACTATGGCATAAAACATGGCATGAAGAGGTTCCTCTATGTCTCTTCCGGCGAAGTGTATGGCGAAGGCGATGGTCGGGTTATTACCGAAGACTATTGCGGCTATGTCGATAGTCTGAACCCGCGTTCCTGTTACCCTTCCTCAAAAAGAACTGCCGAGACGCTATGTGCCTCTTATGCAAGCGAATACGATGTCGATGTGGTGATAGCTCGCCCCTGTCATGTTTACGGTCCTCATTTCACGGAGTCAGATAATCGTGTCTATGCTCAGTTCATTAGGAATATTCTCAATGATGAGGATATTGTGATGAAAAGTAGGGGAGAACAAATCCGCTCTTGGTGTTATGTCGTTGATTGCGTCTCTGCACTTTTATATATATTACTGAAGGGCGCATCCGGTAATGCTTATAATGTTGCAGATCCCAATTCCGTTTTGTCGGTTAAGCAGTTGGCTGATATGTTGGCAGACATCGGTGGTCGCAATGTTGTTATCGAAATGCCGTCAGATGCCGAGAAGAGTAGCTTCAACCCAGTGTCAAAGTCCGTCTTCTCTGTTGCTAAATTGGAGGGGCTTGGATGGAAGGTCTCGGAGAGAATGTACGATAAGATGAGCAAGACAGTCAGCCAATTGGTGTCAGATCTCAAATGATGACTTTTCTGGATATTTCTCTTCAAACCATTTTGTTAAATGGCTGTCGATATATTCAAAATCCCCCTCTGAACATAATGACGTATCATTAATGCACAGAGATGGCGTTTTGCTGTCAAGGAGTACTTTCTTAATGCCTTTTATAGACGTTCTGTCTATGAGGTGGAAAGTGGCAAACTTCTTTTTTCGTGGATAGAATGCATTCTTAGCAAATTGCCAGTAGCGGAACAGGTAGGGATTGGCAATGACGTCCTCCCTGAACCGTGTGCAACTGGCATTCAGGAAATCCTGCTCTTTCTCCCACACATCCTCAAACGTCGATTTGAGGTAAGCCTGCTCTGTGTGGAAGTTCGAGAAGCCCACAAATCGTCTTTGCTTCATCAGTATGCAGCTCATGATGAGTCCTTTGATACCTATGTGACGCCCGAACCAGCGCCAGGGCGATTTCCTGACGGTTTCCCATCTGTTGAAATGTCCGTTGACAATGCCAATATCGGCAAGTATGGACATTTGTATGTCGAATTTTTCCTCCTGAGTATATATCGGCACGTTAAAGCATGTCTCTTTATTGTTATCGCAGGGAAGTCCGTTTCTGAAATAGTAGTCAGGACTGACGGGAGCGTTTAGGAACATATCATCGTTGAAGTACACGAAATGCTCCGACAGCCCTTTGATGCGGTGCATGTGTAGCTCTATGGCGCAGGAATTGAATGTCGGCAGACATTCCTTGGGCATATAGTCCTCGTGCTTGACAAGCACCAGCTTGGGATTGTCCTTGTTTATCCAGTCCGGAAACCTTCCATTGGTTATCAGATATATCTTGTTAACCCATGGCGCATATCTTTCCGCAGCTCGGAACCAATACCGAAAAATATTCATATCTCTGAATCGGGCTTCCGATATGTCTCCTTTCGTAGTAGGCTCATACTTTTTATACTGAGCTAGCCATGCTGGGTCGGTAGAGTCTAACCATGTAACAACAAAATCTATATTATTCGTGTTCATAGATTATTTTGTTTCTTTCCATGATGTTATTGTACTTATGTCCACAGTTTCAAAACCTTCTCCACGATGGGAGCCATGTCGTAGTATTTGTATTCAGCCAGACGGCCGCCGAAGATGACGTTGGTCTCCTTCTGCGCCAGTTCCTGGTATTTCTCAAATACGGCGATGTTCTTGTCATCGTTGATGGGGTAGTAGGGCTCCATGCCCTCCTCCCATTCCACGGAGTATTCACGGCTGATGACGGTCTTCGGGTTCTTCTCCACGTCAGCAGCGAAGGCCTCGAAGTGCTTGTGCTCTATGATGCGGGTGTAGGGGATGGCTGCATCCGTATAGTTGATCTGAGCAAGACCTTGGTAGTTGGGCGTGTCTAAAATCTCATGTTCAAACCTGACAGTGCGGTACTCTAACTTACCAAAGTGGTAGTCGTAGAACTCATCAATCTTGCCGGTGAATACGATTTTGTCGGCCATCGCCTCAAACTCTTTCCTGTTGGCAAAGAAGTCGCAGCCTGTTCGCGTCTCGATACCTTCCAGCAGTCCGTCAATCAGTTTGTTGTAACCGCCGATGGGCACGCCCTGATAGGAGTCATTGAAGTAGTTGTTATCATAGACAAATCGTACCGGCAGACGCTTGATGATGAACGGAGGCAGCTCCGTACATTTGCGTCCCCATTGCTTCTCTGTATAGCCCTTAATGAGCTTCTCATAGATATCTCTTCCAACCAGTGATATGGCCTGTTCTTCCAGGTTCTTAGGCTCCTTGCCTTCCATCTCCTTCCGTTGCTCGGCAATCTTTTGTCGGGCCTCTTCGGGCGTTAGCACACCCCACATCTGGCTGAAGGTGTTCATGTTGAACGGCAGGTTATAGGCTTTGCCCTTATAGAAAGCCACCGGTGACTCCGTGAAGCGGTTGAACTCCACGATGGAGTTGACGAATGTCCAAACATCCTTATTCGAGGTGTGGAAGATATGCGGACCGTACTTGTGTACGTTGATGTTCTCTACCTTGTCACAGTAAAGGTTACCTCCCAGGTGTGGACGCTTGTCAATCACTAAGCAACGTTTGCCATGCTTCGTTGCGCAGTGTGCAAAGACGGAACCATATAATCCCGAACCAACAATGAGATAGTCGTATTTCATATCTATAGCTTTTATCAGACAAAAGTACAAAAAATGTCTTTAATCAGGAGAAAAAACGGCGTGGTTTTTGTTTTTTTTAATTTTTCTTTGGCCAATTCGGCGGAAATACCTAAATTTGTGGCATAATTCGTGAGTAAATGGAAGCAGACCACCATTATAAAATAGTTTATTGTACCCCGGGCTTGTATATGGCAGGCGGTATGGAGCGTGTCCTGACGCTGAAAGCGAATTATTTTGCTGATGTGTTGGGTTATGACATCACAATCATCCTAACCGAGGGTGAGGGCCAACCGTATTTTTATCCGTTGTCGGACCGCATCAAGGTCGTCAACCTGAACATCGGTTTCGAGGCGTTGTGGAACCAGCCCATTCTCAAGAAGATTTTCATATACCTCAAGAAACAGCGGCAGTATAAAAAAGCCCTGAAGGCTGCGTTGATGCAGATACGTCCGGACATTACAGTCAGTATGCTGCGACGGGAAATCAACTTCCTCAACTCCATTCCCGATGGCAGTAAGAAGATTGGTGAGATCCATATCAACCGTGCTCATTACCGCACGTTCGAAGAAGGCGATTCCAACATCTTCAAGTCGCTGTTATCCTTGTATTGGAAGCACACCCTTGTCCGCCATCTCCGCCAACTCGACAGCTTTGTGGCGTTGACTAAGAAGGATCAGGAGGCGTGGACGGAGCTGGACAATGTGGCAGTGATTCCCAATCCGGTTTCATTCCCCACCGTTAAGCTTAGCCAGCAGACGGAGAAGCGTGTTATTGCGGTTGGAAGATACTGTCACGAAAAGGGTTACGACCATTTGTTAAAGATTTGGTCAGAGGTGCAGCGTCGCTGCCCTGACTGGCGTTTGGATGTCTTCGGCGATGGCGACCGGACTGCCTTTGAACGGCTGTTGGATACCTGTCAGATAGACCGCAGCCGTTGTGCTTTGAATGGCCGAGTGTCCGATGTGCAGTCGGAGTTTGCTTGTAGTTCATTGGCCGTCTGCAGTTCCCGCTTTGAAGGGTTCGGCTTAGCTATTGTTGAGGCCATGGCTTGCGGTCTGCCTGTCATCTCGTTCGATTGTCCTTGGGGACCGCGCTCCATCATCGCCGACGGTGAGGATGGCGTCTTGGTGGAGAATGGTAATCTTGAGCAATTTGCGGCAGCGATGGTTAAGCTGATGCAAGAAGCTGATGTCCGGACGGAGATGGGTAAGCGTGCTGCTGTCAATGTCCAGCGCTTCAGCATGGAGGCCGTAGCCCGTCAATGGAAAGACCTGTTTGATAGCTTACAACAGAAATAAAACACATATTACTATGAAGTGGTACGAGAAATATCTTAGCATCTACGAGAAGCCTTTCAGTGAGGTTTCACAGAATATCATCGACGAGACACGCGACCGTCTGGCTGCTCTTCAGAGCGATGAGCCCCTGGTCTCTATCGTCATTGTCGCATACAACGAGGAGCGTCGCCTGCCAGCATGTCTCTGGTCGCTCAGCGAACAGCAGTGTAAGTACCCTGTGGAGTTTATCGGTGTCGATAATGAGTCGAAGGACCGTACGGCTGAAATCTACGAGAAGTTCGGCGTGACCTATTACACAGAGCACCAGCATACCTGTGGCTATGCCCGTCAGTGCGGTCTCAATCAGGCCAAGGGTAAATATGCCATGTGTATTGACTGCGACACGATGTATCCGCCTCATTACATTGAGCTGATGGTCGAGAACCTGATGAAGCCCGGCATCTCTGCCGTCGCCGGTATGTGGAGCTATTATCCCGATGAGAATCACTCTGCATTCCAGCTGAAAATGTACGAGTTCTTCCGCGACATGTATCTGCGTATCCAGAACATCAACCGTCCTGAGCTGACCGTGCGCGGTCTTGCTTTCGGCTATTATACGGAGAACGCCATGAAGGAGGGCTATCGTGTGGAGTTGCTTCGCGGCGAGGATGGCTCTATGGCTCTTTCCATGAAAAAATATGGTAAGATCAAGTTTGTCTATGACAAGCGTTGCCGTGTTATCACGGGCTATGGCGGACTGAAGGAGAAGTCGCTGCTCGCAGCCATGTGGCATCGTCTGAAGTTCTATGGTGTCAGCCGCCTATTCTCCAAGACCGATCATTATGAGGATGCTCCTGACAATTTCCTGAAGAATAAACAATAAGTATTAGAGAAAGCGCGTCACAAAGTCCATTCTTTGTGACGCGCCTTTTTGATTCTCAGTATCGATATATCTTAAATGTCCTTTGTGTGATTTTAAACAGAATACTATCCAATTTTGATGCTTGAAAAACATCTGGGTATTGTTGTGCCAATTCCTTTTTGTTAGGGTAATGGGAGTATTTGAAATCACGTGTCCAGCGTCCACGGAATGTTCGCAGGCGTATCCCCTTCAGATTCAATTGATGTATGAAACTGCGTAGGACAGATGCCACTTCAGGCCAGTCTGTGCCGGCTTTGGCCATCTTAAAGGTAACTTTGTTGCTATGTACGCGAAAGTAGTTGAGCATCTGGCAAACCTCAATCACAGAACCTTGTAGGCATACTCCCATCCAGAACTTCCAGTCGCCAACTAGATGGTATTGTTGGAAACTCTTGTCAATTTTGTTATATATACTGTGCCTGAAGACGACCATGCTGGCATTATATAATTCATTGATAGACAACATGGCCCATCGTGTGAATCTTTTGCTGTCGTATACGATTACGGCACCGTCATTCCGAGCATGTCTTTTGTCATTGACGGTTTCTCCTTTCTCGTTGACCAACAGAGAGTGCGCATAGGCGACAACGGCTTCCGGGTGTTTCTCTAACTGCTCAACAAGTGTTGACAGAAACTGCGGATGTGCGGCATCATCGCTTTCGGCAATCCATATGTATTCCCCTCGGGCTAATGATACGCCTTTGTCCCATTGCAGGAATGTGCTTCCTGAATTTTGCTCATTCAGTACGATATGAGTGACATGCTCATTATTGCGATAGCTCTCAATGATGCTAACGCTATCGTCTGTCGAACAATCATCCAGTATGATGAGTTCAAAGTCTTGATAGGTCTGTTGTAGAATAGTATCTATTCGCTCCTTCAGAAATGCTTGATGATTATAGTTTGGAACTATAACGCTGACCTTAGGGGTAGTGTTCATGTTTGCAAGTTCGTATTATTTTATGTGCAAATTTACGAATTCTTTTCTGATAATGAATAGATCCTTCCTGTTAATTAATAATTGTTAATAATTCCCGGTTGATAATCCTTACACCGATAATTCTTATTACATTTGCATAGAGAATCGAACTGCCATGGCCAATATGGCGTGATGTATATATGAATATTACTATAGTTATTCCTGTATATAAGGTAGAACTCTATGTCAGGAAATGTATAGAGTCGATAATTGACCAAGAGAAATGCGGGGCTTCCATTGAATGTATCGTTGTTGACGACTGTGGACAAGACGACAGCATGTCCATCATACATTCTGTGGTAGACGAATATACTGGACCGATTCGTTTCGTGTTCTTGAAACACGACCATAATCGAGGGTTGTCGGCCGCCCGTAACACGGGCATGGACGCGGCTACTGGCGATTATATACTGTTTGTTGACTCTGACGACTGGTTGCCGGAAGGTGCCTTGTCCAAGTATGTGAGTGCCTTGCAGAGGTATCCGGACCTGGATGTGGTTATCGGCAATTATTACATATCGAACGCTGATACACTTTTTTATGATGTTGACAAGGAACTTCTATTTGACAATTATCATGCCCGGAGGTTCTTGGTCAGTTACAAGGAAGGCGCCTGCTCAGCATGGGCAAAACTCGTGAAGTCGGAGATAGCCAAGAATAACAGATTTATAGAAGGTGTCATATTCGAGGATAAGCCGTGGACATATTCTGTATTCAAGAGGGTGAGACAAGCTCTTCTAATTCCTGACAGGACCTATACATACGAGAGCGACCATCCATCTTCTATCGTTGATACGTTGGTAAAAAAAACGGATATACCTCAACATGTGAGGAGTATTGTTCGCGTCTCCAATGCCATCCTGGATGCGCCCTACAAGGATTTGTTCACCGAGAGCATCTTTTTCTTCTGGCATTATTATTTTGTGGCATTTCGTATGCAATATGAACACGAACTCGGAGAGGATGAACGTCGGCAGTTACGGCAATTGAGGAACCGGATTGTACGGACTTCCATCAAAAAAGGACGGTTGTTCCTGGCGCTATTCGTTTCCACATTAACGTGCTCGCCTCTGTTTAATACGACATGGGGACGCCGGCATTACGATCTGATAATGAAAACGGGAAGACGCATCGCTTTTTTCCTTGAGAAGTTCCATAAATGACATAACTTAAATTTTACTACAATAATGAGTACAATATTTTCGCGACTGAAGATGTCGATATTAAAAAGACTGCATGTCTACTATATAGAGAAACAGATGCAAGAACAAATAGAAGAACGGTCTGCTCAGATTCTTGACCTGAAAATGGCTTTGATAGGCGCAACATCCGACCTATATAAGGCTGAAGCTGATTATATTCAACAAAATGGCTTTTGCAATTTCCCCTATAAAGCTTTACAGGAGGTCCCTCCTTTCGAATCGGGTTATGATAATCATCTTAAACTTCCCTATGTGGTACATAAAGGGAAAAAACTTTACTTCCCCCAATCCTATCCAGTCGAAAGGTGCGTGAAAATGTATAAGAGCTATATCGGAGAAGAATGCCTGTTAGGTGGACGCTACCGTGAGAAACAACCTCATCAATATTTAACAGATACCTTTACCATCGACGAAGGAGATGTACTGGTTGATGTTGGATGTGCAGAAGCCTTGCTCTCTTTGGACAATATCGAAAAGGTAAGCAAAGTTTATCTCATTGAGGGAGAACAAGAGTGGATGCCCGCCCTGAATGCTACCTTTAGAGATTATATGGATAAGGTTATTATTATCAACAAATACGTGTCCGATAGTGATACGGAGAATACGATAACCCTGCGTACTGCCTTACAACAAGAGGACTACAGACCTCTATTCATAAAGATGGATATTGAAGGTGCTGAGGTTGATGTGTTGAATGGCAGTAAGGACTTTCTGGCCAATCGGAAAAATGTCAAGATGGCCTGCTGTACCTATCATCATCAGCATGATGGAGAAGAAATCCCCCGTATCTTAGAAGATATGGGCTATACCTACGACTTCTCCGATGGTTATATGCTATATGAAGCATATGGAAAGATGCAATATCCCTATTTTCGTCATGGTCTTGTCAGGGCAAGGAAATTTGTGATATAATGACGAATAAATTACAATCATGATTATGAAACATCGTGTAATTGCCATTAATCTACCTCAATTCCACCCTTTCCCTGAAAATGATGAATGGTGGGGTAAAGGTTTTACAGAATGGACAAATGTGACAAAGGCGCAACCACGCTTTAAGGGGCATTACCAACCCCATCTTCCAACAGATACTGGCTTTTATGACTTACGTCTTCCTGAAGCCAGACAGATGCAGGCTGACATGGCACGGGAATCAGGAATCTATGGTTTCTGCTATTATCACTATTGGTTTAACGGAAAGCAGTTGATGGAGCGCCCCGTAAACGAAATCCTGAAATCCGGAAAACCGGACTTCCCTTTTATGTTATGTTGGGCAAACGAAAACTGGTCAAGAAATTGGGATGGTGGTTTCTCAAAGGTCCTTATAGAACAAAATTATAGCGATGATGATGACATTGCTCATATACGTTGGCTATGTAAGAATGTTTTCTCTGATAAAAGGTACATTCGTGTTGAAGGAAGACCTGTATATGCCATTTATCGAATAGACTTGTTTCCAAATATAAAAAAAACAATAGATAATTGGAGGAGAATTGCCACCGATGAATTTGGGATGGATCTGTACCTCATGAATGTTGAATTCCTAGATTCTACTAGGGGGAAAAATGCATTGATAAAAGGATTTGATGCCTCACTTGACTTTCAGCCCATTTCTGTATATAAGACTCCATTAAATCGTGTCCACAAGCATTTTAGACTTGGTTTTTTATTAAGTAAGATACCTTTCGTTAGAAGTAGAAAGATTGTGAGTAGGTTCCTTTCAAAGCTTCCTGATATATATTATTATGAAGAATATGTGAATTATTGTATTAATCAACCATTTCCCGACTATAAATGGTATCCGTGTGTCTCACCTGGATTTGATAATTCTCCACGAAGGGAAAACAACAAATGTCTCATATTTGTCGGCTCCACCCCAATACTTTTTGGAAGATGGCTACGTTCAACATTGAAGAAATTCGTTCCCTATAGTGAATACGAGAACTTTGTTTTCATTAACGCATGGAATGAGTGGGCAGAAGGAAATCATTTGGAACCGGACAGGAAATGGGGACGGGCTTATTTGGAAGAGACGAGAAGATGTGTTGATGACGATAATGTTTCTACAGTTGGTTCCATTTAAATTTTGGACGAAAAAGAAGATGAAAAAAATTAGTATTATTATACCCATTTACAACGTAGAGCCTTACGTGAGACGTTGCTTAGAATCTGTTATCATGCAGGATAACGGGGGAATTGACATAGAGTGCATCCTTGTCGATGACAGTTCACCGGATAGTAGCATGTCCATCATACATTCTGTGGTAGATGAGTATAATGGGCCGATTCGTTTCGTGTTCTTGAAACACGACCATAATCGAGGATTGTCGGCTGCTCGTAACACGGGCATGGACGCGGCAACTGGCGATTATATACTGTTTGTTGATTCTGACGACTGGTTGCCGGAAGGTGCCCTTTCCAAATTCGTGAACGCCTTGCAGAGGTATCCGGACCTGGATATGGTTTTGGGGAATCATTACTGCCGAGATGCGGAAGCGCTTTTCTACGAAACAAATAAAGAGATTTTTTATGACAACTACCATGCTCGGAAGTTTCTTGTCTTTAGTATAGAAGGCGCATGCAACGCGTGGAATAAACTTGTGAGGACGGATATTGTTAAAAGAAACCGATTTAAGGAAGGCATTATCAATGAAGATCAGCCATGGACCTATTTTCTGTTCAAGGAAATTAACCGTGCGCTTCAAATTCCTGATAATACATACGTCTATGAGAATAACCATCCCACTTCTATCATTCATACATCCAAGAACAAAGAGAATATTCCCCGACTTGTGAAGAGTGAGATCTATATTAGCAATGCCATCCTGGATGCGCCCTACAAGGATTTGTTTGCTGGTAGTATTTTTTATTTTTGGCGTTGTTATTTCGTGGCCTTTCGTTTGCAATACGAGTACGAACTTGGAGAGGATGAATGTCAGCAGTTACGACGGTTGAGGAACCGAATTATTAAATCTTCCATCAAAAAAGGACGGTTGTTCATGGCGCTTTTCGTCTTTTTGTTGACATATCCGCCAACGTTATACCTGTTCAATTTCCAATGGGTACGTAGGCATTACAATGTGATAGCTAAAACAGGAAGAAGCATTGCCTTTTTCCTCGAGAAGTTCCATAAATGACATATTTTATTTTACTACAATAACACGAGCTACATTGGCGAAGAATGTTTGTTTGGCGGACGCTATCTCTTCGTATCAAGACAAGGTTGTTATTATCGGCATGACGGAGAAGAAATCCCCCGAATCTTAGAAAACATGGGCTGTCATGGTCTTGTCAGAGCAAGAAGTATTTAATGACGATAGTCTCTTGTGATAATTTTCTAGAGATCGAGTAATGGGGGCTCGATAGAAAAACGCGTCACGGAGAACAAACTCCGTGACACGTTTTCTGATTAGTAATTTAGTAATATCGATATACCTTAAATAGTCTTTGCATCATTATCGATTGGGCTTTGTCATACATCGAAGCCTGTAGAATGTCTGGGTATTGTCTTGTCAACTCCTTTTTATTGTGATAGTGCGATTTTTTGAAATTACGTGTCCAACGTCCGCGGAAAGTTCGCAGTTCTTTTCCTTTCAGGTTCAATTGTGGAATAAAACTGCGTAATAAGGATAGAATCTCTGGCCAGTCTTTGCCCGATGCAGCAAACTTAAAGGTGACTTTATTACTATGTCGCCGGAAGTAGTTCGGCATCTGACAAACCTCAATCACTGAACCTTGCAGGCACACTCCCATCCAGAATTTCCAGTCACCAACCATACGATATTGCTGGAAACTCTTGTCAACCTTCTCGTAAACATCATGCCTGAAAATTGCCATACTGGCATTGTAAATACAATTATTAGGTAACATCGCGCGATGAGCAAACTTCTGACCATCATACATGAACACAGAGCCGTCATTCCGAGCATGTCTTTTGTCATTGACGGTTTCTCCTTTCTCGTTGACCAACAGAGAGTGCGCATAGGCGACAACGGCTTCCGGGTGTTTCTCTAACTGCTCAACAAGTGTTGACAGAAACTGCGGATGTGCGGCATCATCGCTTTCGGCAATCCATATGTATTCCCCTCGGGCTAATGATACGCCTTTGTCCCATTGCAGGAATGTGCTTCCTGAATTTTGCTCATTCAGTACGATATGAGTGACATGCTCATTATTGCGATAGCTCTCAATGATACTGACACTGTTATCTGTCGAGCAGTCATCCAGTATGATGAGTTCAAAGTCTTGATAGTTCTGTTGTAGGATAGTATCTATTCGTTCCTTCAGAAAGGCAGAGTGATTATAGTTTGGGACTATAATGCTGACCTTAGGAGATCTGTTCATGTTTTTAAGTTTATTGTTGTATTTACAATTTGTAAATTTACAAATATTTTTAACAGCAAAGGAATATTCCTCATTAATTATTGTTAATGTTTTATGGACAATATACCATACGATAATATTTTTTATTACATTTGCATAGATAACCAAAGTGCTTGACCAATTTGGCATGATGTTAATATGAATATCACTATAGTTATTCCAATATATAAGGTAGAACTCTATGTCAGAAAATGTATAGATTCGATTATTGATCAAGAGAATTGTGGCGCTGCTATTGAGTGTGTCCTTGTTGATGACTGTTCCCCAGATAGTAGCATGTCCGTTGTACATTCCGTGGTAGATGAGTATGATGGGCCGATTCGTTTCGTGTTCTTGAAACACGACCGTAACCGCGGCCTTTCTGCCGCTCGTAACACGGGCATGGACGTGGCTACTGGCGATTATATCCTGTTTGTTGACTCTGACGACTGGTTGCCCGCTGGCGCCTTGTCTAAGTTCGTCAGCGCTTTGCAGAGGTATCCAGACCTGGATGCAGTCCTCGGGAATCATTACAGCCGAGCTGCGGAATCTCTCATCTGTAAAACAAGTAAAGAAATTTTGTATGACAACTACCATGCCCGGAAGTTTCTGGTCTTTAGTATCGAAGGCGCTTGCAACGCAGTTAATAAGCTTGTGAGGACAGATATTGTTAAAAGAAACCGATTTAAGGAAGGCATTATCAATGAAGATCAGCCATGGACCTATTTCCTATTCAAAGAAATAGATCGTGCACTTCAAATACCGAATAATACTTACGTCTATGAGAATAGCAATCCGTCTTCTATCACTCATACGTCTTTAAATAAGGATAATTATCTTCGCTTTGTGAAGAGTGAAATCTATACTTGCAATGCCATCTTAGATGCACCCTACAAGGATTTGTTTGCCGGCACTGTCTTTTATTTTTGGCGTTGCTATTTCGTGGCCTTTCGTTTGCAGTACGAGTACGAACTTGGAGAGGATGAATGTCGGCAGTTACGCCAACTGAGGAGCAGGATCTTAAAATCTTCCATCAAAAAAGGACGGTTGTTCATGGCACTGTTCGTCTTTTTGTTGACATACCCGCCGACATCATACCTATTTGATATCAGATGGGTGCGCTGGCATTACAACATGATAGCTAAAACAGGAAGAAGCATTGCTTTTTTCCTGGAGAAGTTTCATAAATGACATACCTGCATCACTTTATGTGAAACAGAGTCAAATTGCGAGGCTTTTGTTATAAGTAACGCACTTTCATCTAATGATTTGCAGAACAAGTAAGTCTTTTCTGTAAGGAAACTGTTGTTTCCAGGATTTTCCAGAAGTGTCTACGGTATAGTCGTAAGCATAACAAGTGGGAAAATGGCTTGACGATAATCAATGAGAAGAAATAGAATAGGTATAATCTGTTTTTCCACACATCTTTGAGAAAACGAACCTTTAGTGAGCGCAGGTTCTCAAGATAGTCTGAAGTCAGATTCTTATTAGATTCAAATGTGTCAATAGTTTTTACTAAGAAAAACAATATGTATGAATAATAATCTGTTCTTGATGCCTGCAATCTGGGGGGATTGTCCAAGATGGTGTTAAATATTATAATACGGCTTTCTATAGTTTTTTTTGCTCTCTTGTCGCTAGTGTTTGTAATGCTATTCGTATTGTATTCGTTATAAATGTGAGTAATGTCAGGTATAATAACGATATTCTTCATTTGGCGGAACAGAAGATAAGTCCATAGAAGGTCTTCGTTGATAATCCCCTCACGGAAATACAATTGCTGCTCAGTAAAGAATTCCTTCTTGACTAATTTGTTCCATGCGTTGTGTCTTATTTTTTGTGATAACAACAATAAGAGTGCGGATTCGTCAGTGTTATCAAGGAAAAATGACGTGTCTTGGTCGAATTGCATTCTCCGGTTTGTTTTATTATAAATAAAATTACCCATGACAACATCCACGTCGTTTCCGCCATTGTTCTTGAGAGCTTCAATAAAGCAACTGATGGCACCAGGTTTTAACATGTCGTCGGAATCAACGAACAATATGTAATTACCTGTAGCCACATTAATAGCTGTATTTCTGGCAGCTGACAAACCTCGGTTATGCACGTGCTTTAGAAAAACAAAATGAATGGGACCATTATAATCGTCAACTATAGAGTGTACGATGTCCATACTG
>Ga0265298_10004794_pt1 | contig 17162 bp, 16 predicted proteins | sample AusTroGonzalo_MG_3_FD_193486 | JGI IMG/M metagenome (GOLD analysis project Ga0265298, IMG submission 193486) | Bovine rumen microbial communities from tropical cattle in Woodstock, Queensland, Australia - Gonzalo_01 | ecosystem: Host-associated > Mammals > Digestive system > Stomach > Rumen ... | reverse complement strand
CAGGCGCTATGAGATATATAACGAATGGGAACAAGGCGTGGCTTATAAACTGACTGTTGACTCTGCTGCGTTTGAAGGTATCTATGGCCTTACCACTAATAAAATAGAACAGAAGGTTAAAGTCAATACTGAAGATGATTATGCCTATCTGGCCATAGAAGTCAGTGGCTGCGAGCCCGCAGACTCTGTCATTGTTCAGCTCATTGACAATCAAGATAAGGTACAGCGCCAAGCTTTGACTGACGCAACAGGTGTAGCTGAATTCCTGTATCTAAAGCCAGGAAAATATTACCTGCGCGCTTATATTGACAAGAACGGCAATGGACAGTGGGATACAGGTATCTACGATCAGGATTTGCAGCCCGAACCCGTCTATTACCACCATGAGGCAATAGAATGCAAAGCAAAATGGGAGGCTACACGTCAGTGGAACCTCACCGCTTATCCTCACTACAAGCAGAAACCACTGGAAATTACCAAACAGAAGCCTGATAAGGAAAAACAGTTACGTAATCGTAACATCAATCGAGCAAAGGAAAAAGGCATCGAATACCTACAGAATAGCCGACGATAACAGAAAACTATTAAACCATCTTATAGTTTTCACGTCAAAGAAATAAAAAGCTATCATTATGAAGAAATTATTGTTTATCATTTTTATGCTTCTCCCGTTAAGCATGAACGCACAGTCACAGTGCGGTATTGAGAATAAAGCATTCAATAGTGGAGAATTCCTGGCTTACGACCTCTATTTCAACTGGAAGTTCGTTTGGCTGAAGGTTGGCACCGCATCGATGTCAACAGTTAAGTCCACCTTCAAGGGACAGCCAGCTTATCGTACCAGCCTCACAACGCGTGGTAATAGCAAACTGGATGGTGTCTTTGTGATGCGCGACACCCTGCTGTCGTATTGCAATGCCAACGACCTCACGCCTCTTTATTTCCGCAAGGGGGCATTAGAGGGCAAGCGCTATTATGTCGATGAGCTGTGGTACACCTATCCTCGTAATAACTGTCATCTGCGTATGCATCGCATAGATGCCGACGGTGAGGAGCATTGGAAGGATAAGGAGTATGCAGAGTGCATCTATGATATGATGAGCATCTTCCTGCGTGCCCGTAACTTCGATGCATCAAAGATGAAGAAGGGCGACATCATTCCTCTGCCTATTAGTGATGCCCGTCACCTCACAAATTCATGGATGACCTATCGTGGCAAGGAGAACTACAAGATTGAAGGCACAAACGAGAAGTTCCGCTGCTTGGTGTTCTCTTTCTATGAGCGTGAAGACGGCAAGAATCACGAGCTCATCCGTTTCTTCGTTACAGACGACCAGAACCACATTCCCGTCCGTTTGGATATGTTCCTCAGTTTCGGCTCAGCTAAGGCCTATCTGAAGGCTTATCAGGGTGTACGTGGTCCTATGACCTCAAAGATTAATTAACGAGGCTAGAGCCCCCTCTATACTCCATCTTACATGACAGCATCATGCGGGTGGAAGCAGGAGTCGGTGATTACATACAAATAGTCGGGCGAACCACAAAGGATTCGCCCGACTTTTATTTTTTATTAGCAGATTTTAGGCTTTAGGAGTTTCTATTTAATGCAAGAGACTCTACTGCATCAATAAAGACTTCTTCATTCATAAGAACTAATAACAACTCCAGATTGAAGTTCGATTTCGTAGAGTTTACTTACAATTGTATGTTCTCTTTCTGGAATATGGGAAGAAAAAGTTTAAGACAAGCCTGTTCGTGACCTTTAAGCAGCCTGCTCACGACCTGCAACTAGGCACTTCACGACCCGTAAGTGGCCGAGTTATGATAATAACTGCGATACTTATGATTATAACTATAAGACTTATGATTCTAAGTTAGCCACTTATGAATCTCAATAGGCTACTTATGAATCAGAACAGGGCATTTTCATAAAAATGGCAAAGACCTACCATTTTTAACACAACAGATTGATATATAGACACTTAAATATGTTAGGTGATGTTCAAACACCTACCAAAGACCTACCATAAGACCTATAATGATTGTGATTTGTACACTAATTTTGATATATGGTAGGTGTATGGTAGGTCTTTTGACAACACCTACCACGGCTCAAACCCTTTATACATCGAGGTTTCAGACCTATGATGGTAGGTGGTTAGGTGTTTTTTGTCGATTTGTCTATTTCAGCTCCACTTGTCTGAAGAGAACATGGGTGCATGGTTAAAGCTGTCGTTTTCTTCCTGCTCATCGATCTTGTGAGACATGTCCAGCACCAACAACTCTACAACGATAGCAAGCACCACAAAGGCAAAAACCAGTAGGATAATCAGAATCGTTTCCATATCTTTTTATTTTTTATTTCTGGATGCAAAGGTATAGGAAAAAGTCCGTACACACAAGGGGATAGACAAATGGTCGGACAGTATCAGACAAATGGTCGGAAGGACTAAGACAAAACGTCGGATAATCAGAAGTAAAAGGACGGACTCAGACAAAATGTCGGAAGAAAAAACAATGATCCCAAACCATTCCTATATCCGTAGTTGAGATATAAGTTGGTCTGGGACCCTTATCGGCAGTTGGCGCTTTATCACAAATACACACTGCCATAAAATTGTCAAAAAAGGTAATTAGTGTTATGGAATAAAGGTAAATATATATAGGTATGTTGTTGTCTTGTTTTCTGGATGCAAAGGTAAAACAAAAAGTCTGTACCCACAAGAGCACAGACAAATGGTCGGACGTTTTCAGACAAATAGTCGGACAAAAAGACAGTTCGTCGGATAAAAACGACGAACCGTCGGATATTTCTAGTGATTTAGCGTTTGCTTATAGGTTGTTGGCGTCATGCCGTATTTAGCGCGGAAATTACGAGTGAAGGTGTCGGCACTAGTAAAACCGCTGGCCTGACTAACCAGTTCTACAGCAATATCGGGCTGCGCATTCATCATCCTGACTGCAAAGTCGAGGCGCAACTCACGTACATATACCGGCAAGGAGATATTATCGCCACCCTGCGAGAAGGCGGCACCTATGCGCTCCTTGGAAAGACCCGTACGCTCAATCAGCGTCTGACGACCAAAGTCGGGCATTAGGAACAGCTGTTCATTCTCTATCAGGTCACGAAGCAGGAGGAAGAACTGCTCGTCAGTAAGCTCAGTCATATCAGAGATGCTTATCGCACCACCCCCTTGTGCCTCCTCGTGAGGAAGGGGAGTAGAAACTTCCTCCACTTGTTTATCATTAGCTGTTTCATCTTGAGAGTTTACACTCCCCTCGCCCTCTGGAAGACTCTGGGAAGGCGAACTTTCCTCAGATTGGAGAGGCGTCTGCTCAGTCTGTTGTTTCAACTCCTTGTACTTCTCCTTATACTCCTTGTACTTCTCCTTATATTCTACTGCCTCAGTAATCTGGCGAGCCATAATACGATTGCGACGACGCGTGACACGCCACTGAAGGAAGGCATAGAGGGCGAATGCCAGAATCAATACAGACAGGGCGGTAATGGCTGTGCTAACAGCTGTTACGAAACGGTTCTGTGCACGCTGCTCCATAATCTGCCGCTCCTTACCCTGCGTATCGTAGATAGTGGCCAGCTCTGCCGACTCGCTACGTTTCTGGCGTACAAGGGCCGAGTCATAAAGCTCGGCTATCTGCAGGGCCACCTGCAAGGCAGAGTCCTGACGACCAGAGAAGTAGTTAGCACGGAACTTAGGCAACAAATTATGGCCTATTGTCTCGAGATCATAATCATAGCCCCACTCCTTGATAAACTGGTCCAAATCCGTATAGATATCTGCAGCCTCAGCATAGCGATGGGCCAACATCAGATATTCGCAGCCATCGATACGTCCTTCGAGCTTCTGTCCGTAGTCGCTCTGGGCATAGTCGGCATAATAACGGGCAGCCTCGGTCTCCTGACCACGCAACTGGCACACCTGAGCACGATGAAGGGAAACCAAGGCGCGCAGCGCCTTTACTTCCTTTTCTATCACCTTAGGCTGCTGCTCATAGAGCGTTACCAGCGAATCCATACGATCAACCCACACGCCAGCCTCATCCATACGATGATTGAGGTGAGTAACGGCGATATTCTCTAAGGTCTCAATGCTGGCTGCCAAGGGGCGGCAGGTAGAATCGTTGGGCGTTTGAAGTACCCATTTATACGCCTCGTTATAGCTCTTGGCGGCATCCTTATGGCGTTCCAGCATCATCTGCGTGTCGCCCAGACAAAGATAAAGCGTCTGCAGTTCGCCTGCACTCCGCGGACTATCCACATCCTTCAGTTTATCAATCAGTCGGAGGGCAGTACGCATAGCGTTATCATAGTCGCGATCACTGGTCAACATGATAACGAGGTTGGTACCTGCGTGGATATACTCCCAGAAATCCTCGGCAGGAGGATTCTCTATTTCAGTGACACGACGGAAAGTTTCAATGCATTTATCCATCTGTCCCATCTGGAAATAGGCCACACCACGATAACCGTCGGCACGTATCGGCGAGAGTTCACCCGCCTCGGCCAGACTATCAGTAACGGCAAGGAAGTATTCGAAATCGCCAGAGAACCTGGCGACAAGGGCTATGCTATCGGCATGGGTACACACTCTCTTATCAGGTACGATACCCTGCACCTTATCATCCTTTTCACCACTACAAGCCGCAAGCACAGACAATGCTACAACGGCAACTATACCTATTACATATTTGTATCCCGAAATACGGAATTGTCCCTTTTTTTCCATTTCGGGTACAAAAGTACTCAATTTTTTCGAAACAATTGAATACTTTTGCTCCTTTTTACGCTTTTAGTGCTCGCATAGCGTTGAGCACAGCCAATACGGTGACACCTACATCGGCAAAGACAGCAAGCCACATCGTGGCAATGCCGAAGGTGGCAAGAACCAGTACGGCTACCTTTACGCCAATAGCAAACCAGATGTTCTGACGAGCTATACCTATGGTACGACGGGCAATACGCACGGCTGTGGCTATCTTTGAAGGCTGGTCGTCCATCAACACCACATCAGCAGCTTCAATAGCCGCATCGCTTCCAAGACCGCCCATAGCGATACCAACATCGGCACGTGCCAGCACAGGGGCATCGTTGATGCCATCGCCTACGAAAGCAAAGAACTTTGATGTTTGAGATTTAAGGTTTGAGATTTCAGTGACTTTGTCAGTGGGCAGCAGCTCTGCGTGGTATTCATCGATACCCAACTGCTGAGCAACACGACTGGCCACCTCTTCACGATCGCCAGTCAGCATAACGGTCTTCTTCACACCCAGCTTCTTCAGTTGGGCAATAGCCTCGGCGCTATCGGCCTTCACCTGGTCGTTGATGACGATATGGCCAGCATAGACATTATCAATAGCTACGTGAACAATGGTTCCCTCATCGCCATGCTCGCACTGGTGCCACCCTACGCCAATGAGGTCCATCATCTTCGTATTACCTACGCATACCATCTTTTCGCCTACCTTAGCACGAATACCCTTGCCGGCAATCTCCTCAATATCCGTTACCTTGCAGCCGTCAGTACCCTCTTCTGGGAAGGCATCACGCAGGGCAGCACCAATGGGGTGACTGGTAGAATGCTCTACATGGGCTGCCAGATGTAACAGCTGATATTCGCTGCAAATCTCTGGATGTACGGCCTGAACGGCGAAGCGTCCATGCGTCAGCGTGCCAGTCTTGTCGAACACCACAGTATCTACCTTCGACAAGATATCCAGATAGTTGGCTCCCTTCACCAAGATACCCTTTCTTGACGCGCCACCAATACCACCAAAGAAGGTAAGGGGCACGCTGATAACCAAGGCGCAAGGACAACTCACCACGAGGAACATCAAGGCGCGATAGAGCCAAAGTGGGAAGAATCCCCAGAAGGCGTTAAAGAAATAAGGTGAGAAACGCGTTACGGCAAATGCCATTCCAAACGGCATAATGATGGCGATAGCCAAGGCCAGAAATACTACGATAGGTGTGTAGATACGGGCGAAACGGGTGATGAAGGCTTCGCTCTGCGACTTATGTTCACCAGCATCTTCTACCAATTGAATGATTTTCGATACTGTGCTCTCGCCGAAGGTCTTGGTGGTGCGCAGCGTGATGACACCACTCAGATTGATACAGCCAGAGATAATCTCGTCGCCCTCGTTGACCTCAAGGGGTACGCTCTCGCCTGTCAGGGCCATCGTGTTCAGACTGGATTTGCCGCTAACGATGATACCATCCAAAGGAACTTTCTCACCTGGACGTACTTCGATAATCGTTCCTATGGCAACCTGCTCAGGACTGATTGTCTCTTCAGAACCCTCAAGGCGTGCTATGTCAGGACGAATATCCATCAAATGCGAGATGCTGGTGCGACTCTTTCCCTCGGCATAGCCCTCGAAGAACTCGCCAACCTGAAAGAACAGCATCACAAAGACAGCCTCTGGAAACTCCGTCTCGGCACCAGGCATAAAACCAATGCTGAGGGCGCCGATAGTGGCTACCGACATCAGGAAATGCTCATTAAAGGGATCGCCATGTGCCAATCCCTCGGCAGCTTCCTTCAAAGTGCCTGAGCCTATTAAGAGATAAGGTACCAGATAAACCAGTAGGAGTTGCCATGTGGTCAGACTTGTATTCTTCTCAATGATAACGGCTCCTATCAGCAAAAGGATGGTGATGCCGATGAGCCATAACTGACGATGTCCGCTATGCTCGTGATGATGATGGTGGTGATGCTCGTGCTCATGATGATGATGCTCATGTGTGCAACACTCATGTTCATGATGATGATGATGTTCGTGTGACATAACTTCTAAATATTTTCTGGCTGCAAAATTACGACAAATAAATTGCAACTTGATAGCAAATGATTCCTTTTTTTTCTTTTTACCTACTTTTAGGGAGGTTGAAAAAAGCCTATCAGATATTGATGCCGTAGTTCTGTTTAATTTCGCTCATCACGAAGGTACTCTCAATGGCACTGATATTCTCGATATCACCCAGTTTATTGAGCACAAACTCCTGATATTGCTTCATGTCGCGTGCGCGTACTTTTAATAGATAGTCATAGGCACCCGACGTGTTATAGCACTCGGTGACCTCTGGAATGCGCATGATGCGACGTGTGAACGAGTCGGCCATCTCGTGATTAATCTGCTGAAGTTTCACCTTGCAAAAGACCAGCAGCCCCTGATCCAATTTCTCTGGGTCAAGGATGGCTACATACTTTTTGATATAGCCTTTCTTCTCCAATCGTTTCTGACGCTCAAAAACGGGTGTTGGGGTCAGATGAACGGCATCGGCCAACTCTTTTGTGGTCAATTTTGCGTTTTTTTGCAGCGTTTTTAGTATCTGCAAGTCGGTTTCATCTAAGATTTCTGCCATTTTATTACCTTTTTACCTTCTTTCCTTTTTACTTTTTAGAGTTTTATTCTATGAGAGGGGCTTTTGAGAGCTCCAAACGGAAAGTTTTTCTTTTCAGGCTGCAAATTTAGGGATTTCTTCTGGATTTAGCAAGAAATTTGGTGGATATTTCTAAACTTCGTACCTTTGCATCGTCGAAACATCGTAATAACGAGTCTTCGTGATAACGATATAACATAATAACGAAATATTAATAAATAAAAGAAAGGAAAAAGATTATGGCACAGAACAAGAATTACCGTTTTGAGACACTGCAACTTCATGTAGGCCAAGAACAGGCTGACCCCGCAACCGACGCTCGCGCCGTGCCCATCTATCAGACCACGTCGTATGTGTTCCGTAACTCACAACATGCTGCTGACCGTTTCGGTCTGCGTGATGCAGGTAATATCTATGGTCGTCTGACCAACTCAACCCAGGGCGTGTTTGAAGACCGTGTGGCTGCCCTTGAGGGTGGTGTGGCAGGCTTGGCTGTGGCTTCTGGTGCCGCTGCTATTACCTACGCCCTGCAGAACATTGTGCAGGCTGGCGATCATATCGTAGCTGCCGACAACCTCTACGGTGGCTCTTACAACCTGATTACGCATACACTGGCAACACAGGGCATCTCAAACACGATTATCAACGTGAACGACCTTGACGCTCTGGAAGCCGCTATCAAGCCCAACACAAAAGTAGTATACGCCGAGACCTTCGGCAACCCCAATTCTGACGTGCTCGACCTTGAAGGCGTGGCAGCAGTAGCCCACAAGCACGGCATCCCATTTATTGTCGATAACACCTTTGGTACACCTTATCTCATCCGTCCGTTGGAGCATGGTGCAGACATCGTTGTACATTCTGCTACCAAGTTCCTTGGCGGTCACGGCACAAGCCTCGGAGGTGTCATCGTAGATGGTGGCAAGTTCGACTGGAAACAGAACGACAAGTTCCCCACCCTCTCCAAGCCCGATCCCAGCTATCATGGCATCGTCTTTGCCGACGCTGTAGGCGCTGCCGCTTACGTTACCCGCATCCGTGCCGTCATCCTGCGCGATACCGGTGCTGCCATCTCTCCCTTCAACGCCTTCATCCTGTTGCAGGGTGTCGAGACTCTGAGCCTGCGCGTGGAGCGTCATGTAGAGAACGCCCTGAAGGTCGTTGATTTTCTCAGCAAGCACCCCAAGGTGGCAGCCGTACACCACCCAGCACTCGAGAGTCATCCCGATCACGCGCTCTACAAAAAATACTATCCTAATGGTGGTGCATCAATCTTTACCTTTGAAGTGAAGGGTGGTCAGGAAGAGGCCTGGAAGTTCATCGATGCTCTGCAGATCTTCTCGCTGCTGGCTAATGTAGCCGACGTGAAGAGTTTGGTGATTCATCCTTACACCACCACCCATTCACAACTTTCGCCCGAGGAGCTGGCTGAGCAGCATATTACACCTGCCACCGTGCGCTTGAGCATCGGTACTGAGCACATCGACGACATCATCGAAGACCTCGCTCAGGCACTGGATAAGATTTGATATAAAAACCATTTTTCTTAAACAATCTGCCAAATCCTTACCAAGATTTGGCAGATTATTTTAAATTTTGTATTTTTGCAAACACTTTTCTCACACTAAACCGACACAACATGAGAAATTATATTATTGCCGACAATCAGGAATTGACGCGATTTGCGTTGGAAAGCCTGCTCCAGAAAGAAGAAGAGAATGTTATTTATCGTGCGTTCGATAAAGCGAGACTCGTAGAACTACTCAAGGAACACGAGAGTGCAGTGGTATTGCTCGACTACACTCTGTTCGACTTTACCGACGAGGACCAGCTCCTAATTATCGGAGAGCGTTTCTCATTGTCGCAATGGATACTTATCAGCGACGAACTGACGCCTCAGTTCCTGCGCCGCGTGGTGTACTCTTCGCATCAGTTCAGCGTGGTGTTCAAGGACGGCCCTTTGAGCGAGGTTCGCGAGGCTGTGAATGCCGTCAACCGGCACACGCGCTACCTCAGTCAGCGAGCCCTCGAGGTTATCATCACCCATCAACAGCAGGAAGAGGATAAGACAGAGAGCGTCCTGACAGAGACGGAGACAGAGATTGTGAAGGCCATCGTCCAGGGCAAGACCACGAAGGAGATTGCTGCCGAGCGCTTCTCAAGCGTTCACACCGTGACCACCCACCGCAAAAATATCTTCCGCAAACTGGGTATCAACACAGCCCACGAAGCGGTAAAATACGCGCTCCGTGCGGGGTTGATAGATCCATCAGAATTCTATATTTAAAATAAAAGTGAAGAGTCACCTCTTCACTTTTTTTATTTCAAATCTCAATTATCGTTATCACTTCACCGCCTGCTTAATATCCTCTAGTAGATCCTCGCTTGCTTCAAGGCCGATGCTGAGGCGGACGGTGGTGTCTAGGACGGACATCTCTGCGCATTGCTCGGGGGTAAAGAGACCGAAGATGGTGGAGGCGGAATGAATGGCCAACGACTTGCGGTCGAAGAGATTCGTGGCGCGACGGATGATCTGCAACTTATCGATGAACGCCCAGGCTGCTTCCTTCGATTCGAGGTCGATGGTGAAGACGGCTCCTGGCAACGGACCGAACTGTGCCTCCGAGAGTTCGTGGAAGGGGTTATCCTCTAAGCCCGTATAGTTGACGCGCTTGATCTCGGGCAGCGCCTGACATTGCTGGGCGAGCCATAATGTGGTCTCGGCTTGGCGACGGAACCGGATGTCAAGCGTGTCAAGGCCGAGCGTCTCCATATAGGCTACCTGCGGCGTCATCAGCGAACCGAGATTCGTCACCAGTTCTGTCTTTACACGAGCCGTAAATGCCAGTTTCTTGCCAACACGCTTGGTGCGGGCTTGCAGGACGGGCGACGGATGCTGCGACCAGTCATAGCGTCCGTAGTCGATGAGCAAACCACCAAGACCCGTACCTCCTCCGGAGATGTACTTCGTGCTGCTGACCACCTCGATATCGACTCCAAACTCATTCGCATGGAAGGTGGAGAACGGTACGATGGTTGTATCGGCTATCAGGGGCACGCCTTTCTTGTGGGCAATCTCCGACAAAGCCTTAATATCTGCCACGAACAACTGCGGATTGGTGATAATCTCGAAGAACAAAGCTACGGTCTTGTCGTCAATCTGCGCCTCTACCTCCTCAGGTTTCGTAAAGTCGACGAAGCGTGGCTCCACACCGAAACTGCCCAGCGTATCACGAATCAGCGAGACGCTGTTGCCAAACAGGTGCTTCGAGGCCACGATGTTCAGTCCTGCGCCGCCTACCGCTGTCAGGGCATAGTGGATAGCCGCCATACCTGTATTAAGAGCAGTGACACTCTGTGCGCCAGTTATCTGCCTGACGCGTTCCTCCAGGTAAGTTACTGTGGGGTTGGCGATGCGGGCATACGACGGTGCCATTGAGCGGCCGCAGAAGGCATCACTCATCGCCTTGGCATCGGGGAACTCGAATGCCGCCGTGTAATACACCGGCATCGAGAGGGCCCCGTATGCGTCAGGTTTCTGATACTTTGTGGTTAATACTTTCGTTTCGTATTTCATAATGCATAATTAATAATGCACAATACATAATTAGCTGCGCTGGCCCACGATCTTGCGCACGGCAATCACGAGTTTATCCACATCCTCTCGGGTGTTGTAGAGGGCGAAGGTGGGACGGACACTCATCTCGTAGCCGAGGGCTCGGAGGGCGGGCTGAGCGCAGTGGTGACCAGCACGCACTGCGATGCCCTCCTTATCTAATAACGTACCAGTTTCAGGAACGGGGATGCCGTCGAGTACGAAGCTCACCACCGACACGCGGTTCTTGGGATTGCCAATGAGCGTGAGACCAGGAATCTGGGCCAGTTGCTCGCGGGCATACTCCGTCAGTTTGTGCTCATGCGCCTCAATGTTGCGGATGCCGAGATGACTCACATAGTCGAGGGCTGCACCCAGTCCGATGGCGTCGGCCACGTTGGGCGTACCAGCCTCGAAGCGTGCAGGCGGCACATTGTACTCCGTGCGCTCGATGGTCACATCTTTGATCATGTTGCCACCCCCCTGCCATGGCTGCATCTTGTCGAGCAGGTCCTTGCGACCATACACCACACCGATGCCGTTTGGGCCGTAGATCTTATGACCGGAGAAGACGAAGAAGTCGGCTCCCAGCTGCTGCACATCCACAGGCGTATGAGCAATCGACTGTGCGCCGTCAATCAGCACGGGGATGTTGTGCGAGTGGGCGATGTCGATGATTCGCTTCACGTCGTTGATAGTGCCGAACGTGTTGTTCACATGACCCACGCTGACAAAGCGGGTGCGGGGCGTGATGATGCGCTCGAACTCGGAGAGAATCAGGTCGCCGTTCTTGTCCGTGGGGATGGCCTTCAGCGTAGCACCCTTCTCGTGAGCCACCTGCTGCCAGGGTACGATGTTGGCGTGATGGTCGAGCTCAGAGACGATGACTTCATCGCCTGGCGTCAGATATTGCCGTCCGTAGGTCTGCGCCACGAGGTTGATACCCTCAGTGGTGCCACGCACAAAGATAATCTCCTCGCTGGTGGCGGCATTGATGAAGCGCTGCACTTTTTCACGGGCCTCTTCGTAGGCATCCGTAGCACGGGCAGCCAACGTATGGGCACCGCGGTGGATGTTGCTATTATAGTTTTTATAATAGTCGCTGATCTTGTCGATGACCTGAATCGGCTTCTGCGTGGTGGCGCCGTTGTCGAGCCATACGAGGTCGTGGCCGTTCACCTTCTGATGCAGCACGGGGAAATCCTTCTTGATCTCCTCCGAGTTCAGCGTGTCCACCTCCTCGTAGTGCAGGTCGCGCAGCTTCTGTGTCTCAGGAATGCCGATGCCGAAGCCGTTATCCTGAGGCACCGCCTTTACCGCACCGCGCGAATCGTCAGGATCGCCGAAGTACGGTAGGTCGGCATAGCCGCTTCCGCCACCCAGCAGTTGCTTGAAGCCCGCCTCCAGCGCCGTGAGGTTCAGGGCCTCGTCAGGCAGCACACTCTGACGAGCCTCCCTGGCCTCCTCGGGGCAATATCGCTGGGCGACTTCTCGAAGCAGCGCAAAGCCTGGGTCTTCGATGCCGTAGCCATTAATATTCTGGATATCTACCATTATTTCTCTACTTTATTTCGATGCTGATAATCGTGATAATAGCCTACCTCCACATTCTCGAGAACGGCGATGGCGTCGTCGGTGAGGGCGGCCAACGAGAAGTATTTCGTGAGCAGGTAAGAGGCCACACCGAACTTATCGAGACCCATCAGACGAGCACTCAACGATGGCGCAATCTCGCCGGGGATACCGCTCTGATGCAGACCGATCACACCCTGGTTCTGCTCGCCAGTACGTACGAGAATGATCTTCGTGGTACCTACGCCGCGACCAGTCAGGTATTGACCTTCTACCTCTACCTTATCGCTTGGAATCAGGGGCACACCGCGCCACAGGATGACCTTTGTGCCAAACAAATCTGTTGTTACAGGAGGTACACCACGCCAAGTACACTCGCGCTCGAAAGCGGCGATAGCACGTGGATGGGCCACGAAGAATGCAGGCTCCTTCCATACCAGTGACAGCAACTCGTCAAGGTCGTCAGGTGTCGGTGCTCCGTAGCGCGTGGTGATGCGATAAGCGGGATTGGCAGCAGCCAGCAATCCGAACTGCTTGTTGTTGATGAGTTCCCACTCCTGACGCTCCTTGATGCTCTCAATAGAGAGGCGCAGTTGCTCTTCCAACTGGTTATAGGGGTTGTTATAGAGGTCGCTGACACGGGTATGCACACGAACAACGGTCTGTAGGGTGTTGAGGCTATACTCCGTAGGATTCTCCTCGTAGTCGATGTAGGTCTCAGGGATAATGTTATCCTCCTCATGGCCGCTCACCAAGTCGATATGCTTCTCGCCGTTGTCATTCACAGAAGCCTTCAGGCGCAACTGCTTATCGACGGCCTTGTTGAAGGTCTCGCGGAAGTCGGGCACCTCCTTGATGAACTTGATTAGTTCCTTCAGCTTCAGACCGAGGAACACGGTAGGTGTGATGGCGCGAACGCTGACGGTCGATTCCTGCTCATCCAGCAGGTCTGCCTCACCAAAGTACTCACCATCTCCCAAGAGCGCAATCCGCAGGTCCTCGCCGTGAGGACCCTTGCTGATGACCTCAGCCTGACCGCTGGCCACGATGAAGAAGCGCTGCTTGTCTTTGCCCTCCTCCACGAACAGCTTGTCGACATCTACCTCCTTTGTCTCGAACGAGCTCACCAAGCGGTTCAGGATCTCGTCGTCGAACTCAGAGAACAGGGGGATAGCCTTCAGGTTCTTGGCCGTAAACGAGGGCTGTCCGTTGACATACTGGATGGGCAGGCGGTCGTTCTTGCGAAGCTCCACCTTCGTGCGGTTCACGCGGAACGTGCCGCCAGAAACCTGTACCCAGGGGAGCAACTTCAAAAGCAAACGAGGAGTGATACTGCCCATCTGCGGGGCGGTCTTGGTGGTGGTCGCCAGTCTTCTGGCGGTAGCAGTGGTCACACTGCGCTGAAGATTTGATTCTGCCATAGCTTTAATTATTTTTTGATTATTACTTTGTGTGTGGTTCCTTCTACGTGTTCTACGGAGAGAACGTTATATCCCTGTTCCTTCGCATTGCGGGGAACATTGTCGAGAGGCTCGCCTTCTGCGAGTAGCACTTCCAGAATATCACCCTCGTTGAGTTTCGAAAGCTCAATCTTCGTCTTTACGAAAGTCATTGGGCAATGCTCTTTCGTAATGTCTAATACCTTTGTTGCCATAATCGTCGGTTTATTATTCGTGTAATTAGTGAAATTCGTGGTTTTAAATAAACAGCGTTTGTCCACCATCAGATAGCTTCAGGAACGAAGCCACGCCGAGCACATCCTTCACCTCAGGGATAAAGTCGTCTTTTGTCAGGCCGAGCACGTGCATCGCCATCTCACAGGCATACAGATTAATACCCAAAGCCTTGGAAGCCTCAACAAGCTCTTCCAGTGTAGCTACGTTGTTCTTCTTCATCAGATAACGGAATATCTTCGGTCCTGCACCGAGGAAGTTAAAACGCGAGGTTGGTGTCACCTTCAGACCACCCATCATGAAGCCGAATATCTTGGTGAGCCAATTACCTCCTGTAAAACTTCTACCTTGCTTTTTCTTGATGGCGTCGAGGCCCCAGAACGTGAAGAAGATGTTGACCTCATACCCTACTGCTGCCGCGCCCGTACCTAATGTAAATACTGCCGTCAGCTTGTCGAAATCGCCACTGAAGGCGATGATGCTCAATTTTTTGTTTTCTGCCATAATTTTGTCGGTTTAATTTTGTGAATGATTTCACGGTGCAAAATTAGTTGGTATTTTGCACGTGGACAATCGCCCTTTCATGGCATTTTGCATACCTATGATATGGTATGCGATTTACCATCCGTATGGGATTTTGGTATCGGCAGAATCGTCGTACCTTTGCACTCGATTATTTATCATTTTAAACCGACAAAGATATGGCAAAGATTTATGTAAATGGAGACGCGCAGGAAGTGAGCCTGCCGCTCAACGTAAGCGAACTGATTAAGCAGAGTGACGTACAGCAGCCGGATATGGTCAGCGTGCAGGTGAATGAAGAGTTTGCCGAGCGCGAGGACTGGGAAACAATCCAACTGAAAGAGGGCGACAAGGTTGATTTCTTATACTTCATGGGAGGAGGCGCGTTATGATTGACTTTACAGAAGAACAGATACAGCGATACTCACGACATATCCTGTTGCAGGATGTGGGCGTTGAGGGACAAGAGAAGATAGCGAACGCACGCGTGCTCGTGGTGGGTGCCGGCGGTTTAGGGGCTCCCGTGAGTCTCTATCTGGCAGCAGCAGGTATCGGGCGCATTGGCATTGTGGATGCTGATGTGGTTGATTTGAGCAACCTACAGCGTCAGGTGATTCACTTCACCAAGGATGTGGGCGTGCCAAAGGTGAAGAGTGCCGAGGAGAAGATAAAGGCTATCAACCCCGACGTAAAGGTAGATACGTATTATGAGTTCCTCGACTCAGGCAACGCGCTGGATATCATCAAGGAGTACGACTTCATTGTGGACGGTACCGACAACTTCCCCGTGAAGTTCCTGATTAATGATGCGTGTGTGATGGCGGGTAAGCCGTTCTCGCATGGTGGCATCCTACGCTTCAACGGACAGACGTTTACGCATCTGCCCGGTACGGCCTGCTACCGTTGTATGTTTAAGGAACCGCCTCCCGTGGGTGCCGTGCCTACTTGTTCACAGGCAGGTGTGCTGGGTGCCATTGCTGGTATGCTGGGTACTATTCAGGCTGCCGAGACGCTGAAGTACTTTACAGGGGTAGGGGAGTTGCTGACCAACCGACTGCTGACGTTCGATGCCAAGACGATGCTGTTCCGCACCGTGCCGGTGAAGCATCGTGACTCGTGTGCTATCTGTGGTACGAATCCTACGATTGACCACCTGATAGATTACGAGCAGGCTGCGTGCGACTTGAAACATTAAACATTATACATTAAACATTATATTTCAGAATGAAGATTTCTGAGAACATTATAGAGGAATTGATTGCGCAAGCTGAGAAGGACGCGCCTGACGAGTCGTGCGGCTATCTCTTGGGGATTGGTGATGAAGTCACCGAGAACTACTGGATGGAGAACATTGACCATTCATCAGAGCACTTCTCGTTTGCACCTAAGGATCAGTTTGCTGCCTTGCGCTATGCCCGTGAGCATGGGTTGAAGATACTTGCCAACTGGCACAGTCATCCTGCCTCGCCCTCACGCCCCTCGCAGGAGGATCTGCGCTTGGCTAACGACCCCACTATCCGTTATGCTATCTTATCACTACTCAACGGGGAACCGAAGTTGAACTCGTTTAAGATTCTGAACGGAGAGGTCATTGACAAAGAAATACATCTTTGAAAAGGTATCAAAGAAAAGAGTGAGAAATAGAAACCGGTTTTATCCGCGATGCGCCAGCCAGAACTGTTGTCGGTTTAAGGTTCCTGAGCAGACGCATCGCTTTTTTTATGTCTTTAAAGACTTCTGGGGGATAGCGAGCAGGAAGGTGTCTCAGACGAATCTTACTTTCTCCATATTTATATATATATTATCTTTTGGCTGCAAAAGTAAGAATATTTTTTGGAAACTGAAAGATAATCAATCATTTGTTGTTCTCAATAATTTGTTTTACCTTTGCAGCCAAAAATCAAAAGATGGCAATAGAACAAGCAATATTCCGTAGGGCGGAACTACTATTGGGTGATGAGGCGATGAGTCGCATCGCCGAGAAACGGGTGATTATCTTTGGTGTAGGCGGCGTTGGTTCGTGGTGTGCTGAGAGCTTGGTGCGTAGCGGCATCAGGAAGTTGACGATTGTTGACTCTGACCGTGTGTGTATCACCAATATCAACCGCCAGCTGATGGCAACAACAAAGACCGTTGGTCAGGTCAAGGTCGATGCCCTCAAGGAGCGTTTGCTGACCATCAACCCCTCGGCAGAGATTACCGCTTTACAGCAGATATTTACGGCAGAGACCGCCGAGAGTTTCCAGCTCGACAGCTACGATTATATCATCGATGCCATTGACTCACTGAAAGACAAGGCACTGCTCATCCTCATGGCTTGCCAGACGAAGGCGAAGCTGTTCTCGTCGATGGGTGCTGCCCTGAAGCTCGACCCCACCAAAATCCAGGTGGCTGA
>Ga0265298_10004791_pt1 | contig 17167 bp, 2 predicted proteins | sample AusTroGonzalo_MG_3_FD_193486 | JGI IMG/M metagenome (GOLD analysis project Ga0265298, IMG submission 193486) | Bovine rumen microbial communities from tropical cattle in Woodstock, Queensland, Australia - Gonzalo_01 | ecosystem: Host-associated > Mammals > Digestive system > Stomach > Rumen ... | reverse complement strand
CTACGAGTCCGTAGATGATAGAGGACCGTATCCAGATTTCCGTAAGTATATAGTCTGTGTATTCATCGACGGACTCGAACAAAACGATATCAATATGGTACGACGCGGCAATCAGCATATCGACGACAAAGATGAACCACAGGTTACGCTTGGTGTAGTTCAACCAGTCCTTGCGGGCGTAGAAATACGTCAGCGTGCAAAGCAACAGTACCGATAGTGTGCGGCACAGCAGCCCGAGGGCGTAGTTGGCCAGCGGCGGCGGAAAGAGAATGTCGCGCAGAAGCACCGTGACGCCAATTGATACCGAGCTCCAGTAATTGAACTGATCTGTGGTAATACAAACATTGAAAAAGTACATCCACATCATTACCAGACAGGCGATGTAAAATGCGTTGAGTACCAATTCGGGCCATGCTTCCCGCAGCCCAAAATGATAGACACCGTAAAGCATTATACCTACCGAAGCCATAGCGGATACGCCCGTGACAGCTACATCCAATATCCTGCGTTTCTCCTTAAATCTAATCGTCATCAAATCATCCTCTCACTGATATAATCAGTAACTTTCTGTAAAATCAGGACTTGCAGCCACTGCCCTTTGAAGCACGCATAAACGTGGCCTTGAGGAATAAGAACAAGAAGACAGCGGCAAAGACGAAGCCTGCCGGATAGGTGATACTGGTGGGGAGTTTAAGCCCCTCTTCCGCCTGGAGGATATATGTCGTGGTGACGACCGACATGAAGGTCGCGGGAATCGCCGCCATCAAACTCACCATCTTGTTATCCAGCTTTTGGTAGAGATAGACTGCGCCCGTCCAAAGGACGATCATGGCCAGCGTCTGGTTCGTCCAGGAGAAATACCGCCAAATGATACTGAAGTTGATTTGCGAAAGTGCCCCGCCAACGGCGAGAAGCGGGATCGCGAACGCAAGCCGCTTGCCCCATTGCTTCTGCTGCACCCCGAACCAGTCCGCCAGCGTCAGTCTCGCGGACCGAAAGGCCGTATCGCCGGAGGTAATCGGACAGGCGATGACGCCCAGCATCGCAAGAGTCGCGCCAAACCCCGTTCCGAGGAATCCGACGCAGATGTCATAGACCGCCCCGCCGGGGCCGCCCTTCGCCAGCGCCGCCGCAAGGCCTCCTGTCCCGTTGTAGAAGGTAATGCCGCCCGCCGCCCAAATCAGGGCGATGATGCCCTCGGCAACCATCGCGCCGTAAAAAACCGGGCGCCCCATACGTTCGTCCTTGAGGCATCTCGACATAATCGGCGACTGTGTGGAATGAAAACCCGAGATCGCGCCGCAGGCGACGGTAATGAACATCAACGGCCAGATGGGATTGGCGTCTGCTTTCGGATGGAGGTTCTCCAATACCATCTCCGGCATTACGTGCCCGCCCACGCCCATGAACATTCCCACCATGATGCCCAGGGCCATAATGATGAGGCAGGCTCCGAAGAGCGGATAAAACCGCGCGATAATCGTGTCAATCGGCAGAAGCGTAGCGAGAAAATAATACGCGAGCACAATGAGAAGCCATATCTTGAAATCCATCTCCGTCAGCTTCGCCAGGAGCATGGCGGGTCCCGTCATGAAAACTGTGCCCACCAGCACCAGCAGCACAACGGAAAACAGGCGCATGATGGTAAGCATCGTGGGTCCCATATAGATGCCGACCACCTCGGAAATGCTTTTGCCATCCTCTCTCAGGGAAATCATCCCCGAAAGATAGTCATGGACCCCGCCCGCGAAAATCGTCCCGAGCACAATCCAGAAATAAACGCTGGGCCCCCAAAGGGCGCCGCCCAGGGCTCCGAATATGGGTCCGAGTCCTGCGATATTGAGGAGCTGGATCATAAAGACCTTCCATGTCGGCAGCGGCATATAATCCACGCCGTCATTGAGCCTGACTGCCGGAGTTGGCCTGTCCGTCGGCCCGAATACGGAATCCACAATCTTGCCGTAAACCGCGTACCCAAGCACGAGAGCCACGAGAGCTACCAAAAACGATGTCATCAGAACCACCTTCCTGCATAGTATTCTACATAATTATACCAGTGCTTAATCGTTATTATTTTTTTCATTTATACTTTGATACGCCGCGATACGCTTTGCCACGTTGTCCCTGATATTGTTGTAGTAGTATATGTAATCGCAGTCGTGGCGGCCGTCCGGACCGAAGAAGGAGGCAGCAATCTCGGCTTCCTCTTCGGGCAGTGGTGATATCGTCGTAAGGCATACCGTAAAGCGCCGCGTTGACGTCCCCGGTCTTTTTATTGATTTCCCCCGCAAACCGCAAGCCGGCCTGGCGATAGTACGGCACAAACACATTGGTGGAATCCGCGAACGCGGACGCATGCCCTGTGACCTCGACCGGCACGCCCTGCAACATCTCGGCATTGTCGAGCGTTGCGTAATCGGCGGCGCCGTCTTCAAAGCTCGTCACGTTATACTCCGTCGCGTAAATGTAGAACGTGTCAACGTCCTTGGTAATATCCGGAATCTGACACCAGCTGTTTTTTTGCGAATAGTCAACCGTTTCCGATGAAACCATAGTTTTCTTCATCTCATTTCCTCCGTAAATTGAATATTATAGTTTACGGTTTCTCGCTAACGTATCGTCAAAAGGAAATATCTTACTGTAATTCTCCATAGGATGCATTATGCCGCCGGATTCCGGCATCCACAGCATCCATGCCAAAGAGCATCTTCTCCCGCAAGACCTCACCGGGCCTTGTCAGCACTGTGCTGTTAAAGGAGAACTGGCCGTGCTCATGGGTCACCCGCTCCCGCATCATATCCACCACGCTGAGGTTATCGCCGTACAGCTTGCCATAATTCCTTTCGGCGTCAATCAGAATGGCTCCATGCGTCCGGAGCGTCCCGTCCGTATAAAGCTGGAAGGAACGCTGTTTGTCGTAAGCCCTGCCCAGATTGTTCCAGTAGACAAGCTGTTCCCCGTCCCTGGTGGGAGTGCGTCCGTAGATGGCCACGTCCGTCAGATCGTTTTCCATATGGATCTTGTCCACGGCAAGCACATCGTCCACAGCAAAGTTTCCTTCGGCTACATGGACATAACCGCGGTTGGCCCAGAGGCTCGGCATTTCCGTGCCGTACTGGGAGCTAAGGCTTCCCACATAGAAATCTTCGCTGATGAGCTTCTCGGGAATCGCGCCCGTCGCCGAAAAACGGAAAACCGTGCCGTTGGTCTTTGCGGTAACGCTGTCGGCGATGATGAAATTGCCTGCCAGTACGAGATCGCCCGGTATGGTCGCCTTTTGCTGGAAGAACACGCCGCCGCCATTATGGACCTGACCGTACAAATCCCGCTTGACCTTGATGGCGTCTGTCACGTAGAGATCGCCGTTCCTTCCCTGGAGATTCACATCCCGTCCGGAATCCACCTCGCCGTTCAGCCCGATGACGATATTCTGGACGCCCTTCGTATACTGGCTGTCCCCGGCGGACATGGCGATGTCTCCCGTTTGCGTGGAAGTCTTGCCGTTGATATAGATTTTGCCCAAATCCACGGCCACATTGATGCTGTCCTTCGCAGTCACCGTTTCCACATGCGGCCCGTTGTCGCCGATGATTACGCCGCCGGTACCCACCTGGATATCAATGCTGCCTTCCTGGGCCGTTACAGACTTATTAATCGCTACCAGACCCTCGCCGGTCTGGATACCTACATTGCCCTTTTCAGAGGTCACGGCAGATCCCACAATGATATTTCCTGTACCGGCAGTCATGGCAATATCGCCGACTGCCGTCACATTCTTGCCCACGATGATATCGCCGTCGTCCACTTCAAAGTTGAGGTTACCATCGGTGCTTACATCTACACCAAAGGCGATGCTGCCTTTGTTTTCCACCTTGGCATTAATATCCCCTTTGGCTTTTGTATGGTCCGTAATTTCGATATCGCCGTTATAAGTCTGCATGCTCAGATTGCCGGTAGCATCGGGATCCTCCGAATCGCTGGCTGCATCCAGTTCCCCGTAAAAAGAAATGCCGCCGTCATTTTTAATGAGCAGATTATTATCGTTGTCCTTATCCCGTGCCGCTACCGTAATATCGCCCTTGTCCGTCTTGGTTTTGCCATATACTTCAATGACCCCGTCCTGAGTGGTAAGTTCAATATTCTGTTTTGCATGAACCGTAAGATCAGACGGGCCATTGTTGCCGATGAGAATACTGCCTTCCCCGGAAGTAACAGCAATGTCAATGCTGCCTAACTCAGCCGTTACGGTCTTCACAATCTCTATATCCCCGTTGTCCGTCCGGATAGACACATTCCCGGTCTTGGACAGCACATCGCCATCGTCTCCAGTTTCTGCATCGCCTACAACGACATCCCCGCCATGAGTGGAAATAGAAATGTCTTTCGCGGCGGTGATGTCCTTTCCTACGCTGATGTCGCCGCTTCCGGACTTCAGGCTGACCGTTCCGTCGTTCGAAGTGACGGTATGCCCTACCTCAATGTCACCTTCGTCCGTAGTAATGTTCACGTCGTTCGTAACAGTCACATTCCTGTCAAAGTAGACATTTCCCTTTTCAGTGATGCTGGCCGTAATACCCTTCTTAGCTTGAATGTCATCCGTAATATGGATATCGCCGTTGCGCCCGTTGAGGTTAATGCCCCCGCCGGAGACCAGCTTGCCGTCATCCCGGATGATGAAGTTTCCGTGATCCGCCCCTTCCTCATAGGTTTCCTGTCCGGCTTTCATCGTGATATCTCCGGTGTCCGTGGAGGTCTTGCCCTGGATATAGACGGTGCCCAAATCGGTCCCCACGGTAACGTTCTTTTTCGCCTTGACCGTTTCCTCGTCCGTCGTGTTTAAGAGGCCGATGACGATATCGCCCTTGCCCGTCTGCACCGTTACGCTTTCCTGTCTGGATTGGACAGAATTGTCAATGGCAATGCCGCCCGTGCCGGAAACCCTCGCGGCGACATCTTTCTCCGCAATTACACTGCCTGCCAAATACATCCTCCCGTCGCCGTCCACGTTGAAGCGAACCTCATTTCCAGCTTCCAGCAAAGTTTGTCCTTGCCCATACTCCGGCACGTTGCCGATATAGATGCCGCTGTCCTCGGAACTGGGGTTCTTTATTTGAATATCAATGTCGTGGTTTGTCGCTTTGATCGTTCCGATATAATAAACCGCATCTCCCGCTGACACATTGACGTCGTAACCCGCTGTCATACCTCTGCCAATGCCGTAGAACGAGCCGTTCGTGCTGTCGATCACAATGTCATGCGCCGCGTTGGCGTCGCCAAGCAGGGTCACATCCTGGCTGGCCTTGAGAACCAGATTGCCTTCGGCTCCATTGCCGGCAAGGACTTTAATTACTTTATTTTCATTCGTAGGATGCAATACCAAAAGCCCCAGGCCTCCGTCCGGGTCGAGATTGGATAATTCCACATCTCCGCGAACACTTGCCTGCACGCCCACTGTGAAGACATCATCGTCTCCATCGGTGTAGTCAGTCACCGCTTTGACACTGCCGTCGATTACACTACTGCCATTCAGGGCATCAGCCAGGAAAATGCCAAACGTATTCTTTGTGCTTTCCAGGGAAACGCCTTTCCCGCTGTATGTCTCCACCACCGGCGTTGAAATGTTCACGCCTGCCGCTTCCTGAATAGCGCCACCCGCATGGATGACAAGTGCATTATACGGGTTTTCTAAGTTGTCAGGTATTCCATCATGGTTATCGTCTTGCAACACAGGACTTTTCTTCCCGGTGGTAACGTCGCCGTTGATGGTCACGTCTCCTCTAGTGGAGGTGAGATTCACGTCGTCGGCTGCCGAAAGCTTGCCATCCGTCTGCAGGGTTCCCTTGGATTTTAGCGTGATATCGCCACTGTCAGCCGTTCCATTGCGCTTCGCCTGAATGTCCGAGTTAACATGGATAACGCCCGCTGAAGTGTTTTCACGTATTGTATCGCCATTGTAATTTGGACGACTATATTCGTCGGTAGACGATGTAGTGAACACACCGTTTTCCACGATAACGTCGCCTTTGACAACCGGCTTTATAGAAAGTTCCAACGTGTCTGCATTATCCCTTATCGTAACACTGCCGTTGATGTAAGCATTTTCGCCGGAAGCATTCACCGTAATAGCATTGAACGAATTTCCTGTTGCATCCAAATGTACGCCCGTGAATGCACTGACGGTGACATTGCCTGCTACGATGCCTTTCGTCGGAGCCTCTTCCTGTGTTATACCCCCAACGTTCGAAGCCAGATTCACTTTATCCGCCGTAAGACTTACATCATATTGCAATATTATGTCCTCTTTAGCGTCAAGTGAAATATGACCGCCTTTTGCGTTGATGTTAGACTGAGCGTTCAACGTTATGCCCGCATTTGTCGAAGTCAGCGTTACGGCATTGCCCGCCGTAAGCGTCGTATCCGCCGCCTGCGTCAGATTGCCCTTCGCGCTGAGGGAAATGCTGCCTGCGGCGTTGAAATCGCCAACATTGGTCAGCGTGCCGTACACCACCGTACCGTTCTCCGTTTCAGTCGCGTAGAGATTTTGGACAGAGATGTCTCCGGTCACGTTCCGGTTGACAGAAACGGTCAGCGCGTTGGAATTGTCTTTAATGCGAACATCTCCGCCAATGGCCGGCTTCTTCACCTCCACTACGGATCCGGTTTCGGGGTCTTTTTCAACAATTGTGACGCCGTCTACATTGATGCTGTTAAACTGATTTCTCTCATTCTCCAACAGCAGGGATTTGCCGCTATAAGTATTGACCGTTTGGGCAATAATTGCACCCGTAGTAGACTGGGCGATACTTCCATCGCTTCCAACGGTAAAATCATCTTTGGTCTTGATGTTTCCAAGCGTCAAAGTGCCATCCTTGACACCCCAAATAGAAGCGGACTGCGCTGTAAAGCTTACCGGACCCCGGTCATTCAGGATGCGGATAGAATAATCCTTGTCATCAATAATACCGCCCACGATGCCGGTTTCGGCCTTCGTCAGGAACTCCAGTTTCTTTCCAGCGTTGATGTAGGAAGTGGCAATATCCGTGTTGGCCTCGCTCATCAGGAAGCCCTTTTCGCTGGTGAGAGAAATCGTGTCTTTCGCAAGCATGGCTCCCAAGCGGAGATAATCATTGTTGTTCATGTTTTTGATGAACACATTCTTGTCAGCTCTCGCCTCTGTCATATCCCCGGTCAAAGAAACAGTCAGCGGCTTATCCGAGGTTCCGATGCTCTCCTTGCCGCCGGTGAGGATCAGGTCGTTGCCCTTGATATTGGTATCACTTACGGTCTTCGCGTTGTAGATTCCCAATTCGGAGTGCACGCGCACGTCTCCCGCTGTGGAGCCTTTCGTGGCGTCAATCGTGCCAACATTGATGGCAGAGTGTTCGCCCGCCGTATCGGTACGGCCCGCCAAGGAGACATTGCCGCCCGCCGTCACGTTCAGCGTGCCTTGTTCCACAGCGCCGGTTTCTTGATCCGTGGTTTTTTCCTTCAGGAAGACGCCCAAAGGCATATTGCCCTTGATCGTGAAGGACAGCAAATTGCCGTTTTCATCGCGATTGGCAGTGACATCGGCAGCTCCCACGCGCATGAGCTTCTTCATGTTTTCAATAGCGTTGTTGCCTGTCAAATCTTCCACTTTAATCGTGGTGGTCTGGTCTGAAACGGTGCCCACCATGCCCTGAGTTGCAGATAATGTGACATTATGGCCCAGCACATTGGCGGCTCCATCCGTCAGGTTGGTGCTACCGTTGTCCTTGTTCACTATCTTGTCGCTGACGGCGTAGAGCATCATGTCCTTGGTCCACTCAAAGGTGCGGTTCGCAGGATCCGCCTTAGCCGCCAAATCCTGATAGGTAGCGTCCGCCTCCAGATAATCTGCTGCGCTGGCGTACTGCGCGTACTTGTAAGAGGCGGTATTCGTCTTCAAATACTGATCCGCCGTGATGTCGCCAATCTGGGAATAATGCAGGTACACCTTGTAGTCGTTGTCGCCCTTCACTGCCAGATTCGTTTTTTCTTCCTCCGAGAGGGCGTCGAAGCGCGCCTTGTTGGCAAGGTAAGAATTATACCCCGTCTCGAACGCTTCCTTCTGCGCGTTGAACTGCTTGTAATTCTCGTAGCCGCCCGGGTGCGCCTCGTCCAGCGTCTTCTGCTCTTCTTTGGACAGGTTGTCATAGTTGGCGTACTGATCCCTGGTTGCAATGTATGTGTCATAGTTAGCCTTATACGCGTTATATTCTTCTTTCCATGTTGCCGCCGTCTTGCCGCCCTCTGTTGTTTCGTCATACGCCGCTGTTACATCAGCCGCGTAAGCGTCGCGGGCCTTTTCCAAACCCTCGATGTACGCGCCCTTGTAGGTATACTCGTAAATATAGTTCCCTTGTTCGTCCGTGATATCGTTCCCCTGTGAGTCCTTCTTTCTGACCTTCTCTCCGTCAATCAATCCGGCGTCAATCCAGCGATGCACCATCTCGTCCACGCTGTCATTGGAGCCGGATGTATCATCACTGGGAGGAAGCGCGTCAACGAAGCCGCCGTTTGCCACGGTAAGCGTCACGTTCCCTTCGCGGGACTCGATCTTGCCCACGCGCATATCGTTAGTTACCACCTTGGTCGGATCAGTCGGATCGTGGGCTTCCGCCTCGGTCAGATAAATGCTGTCCTTGGCGCTGGCGTTGACCTGCGCGCCGTAGCGGTCCGTGGAATAGGCGAGATCCGAGCCGGCGATTTGGATGGCCTGCAAGTTCGTACCGATGCCGCCGTTCTTGCTGGTCAGGTTGATGCCCCGGCCTTCGACGGTAACACCAGTGCCCGATTGGGTGATATTCCCCGACGCGGTCAGCGTCACGTCGCCAAGCGCCGCGTTGCTTGCAAAGTTGCCGTTTTGGCTCTTCAGCCCAACGATTTCTCCCTCTTGACTAGGCACTCCTACGATCTCCACGTTGCCCGGCAGGGACCGATTTTCCAACACGCCGCCCACGGCGGTGACGTCGATATCCCCCGCACCGGTGGAAATGGCACTGAGCTTGATGTTGTCCGTCACGTCGTTTCCGTTCTTCGTGCCGATGGAAGCGATATGGATATTACTGATGTCGTCCTTCGCCGTCAGATTTACAATCTCGCTCTTCAAGGTCGTGTTGTCGAACTGGGTAATTTTGCCTGCGGCGGAGCTCACGGTCAGTGCAGCTTGATTGTGGGAGTTCGCCACATTGCCCGTCAGGTTGATGCTGCCGCTCTTGGCGTTGGTGCTGGCGATGTTGATGCTGCCCACTTCGGAGCCGAGGAGGCCGATGGTGATGGGCTGGGAAGCGTTCAGAGCGTAATTATAGAACTGGACAGACTGTGTACCTGTTTTCCAGTAGTCATAGATATGCTTGAACCAGCCGAGGAATCCGGAACGCTTAACCCAATGATCTCGATAGATAACTTTTTGTTCAAGGACTTTGTTGACTCCGGAATAATACAACTTGCCGGCGTCCAGACTCGCGCTGCTGTCCTCGCTGATGACAGCGCCCTCAGGCAGCCCAAATTGACTGAGTGTCTCAGTGCTCAGCGGGGAGGATTCTGATTCCCAACCTTGCAGTGTCGTTTCATTCGCCGTCTCGACCAAGCCCCAGAAACCTTTGCGCACATAGTGCTGATAGGTGGATACGGTTCCTGTGCTGGTGCCGTTAATCCAGGAATAGACCTGATTTCCTTTGACATAGTATGGCAAGGGATTACTGCCGACGGAGAGGCCATTACTCTTATCTACTGAAGCATCAGTATCATGCTCCATTATACTAAGCGCATAAGGATCTCCGGCGTCCCTATGTCTCTTCATATAATCGGCATAATGATTGATAGTGCGAGTCTGCCCTTTCCTGTACTCGGTCCAAGTGTCTTGGGCCGTGTCGGCGATGGTAATGACGCCCTCCCGCTGGTTGTTCAGGACGTTGCCCACGTTCATATCGAGGGCGGTCTCGTTCGTCACGGTGATTTCCGCCGCGCCGTCCGCCGCCAGAATCCTGCCGTTGCCGGTGCTGGAGATCCTGCCCGTCAGATAGACCTTGCCGCCCGCCGTGTCGATGTCCTCCACCACCAGCTTGTCCGTGGAGGGATCCCAATAGACCTGCGCCACATAGTCAAAGTAATTGCCGTTCCACTTCGCCCCGCCCTCGTTGACCTTGTACATGGTGCGGTTCTGGACGACGGCCGCTTTGTCGGCGGGGCGATTCTCTTTCACCGCTGTGAGCATATCATCGTCGATGGTGGCGTAGTACTTCTCATAGCCGCTCTGGATCAGGCCGTTCACGTTGACGTTGGCGGCGGACACATAGACGTCCCGTCCGGCGATATAGCCCGTAGCCGTTTGGGAATTGCTGGAATAAGTTTTGCTTCCGTTATTCCAGTAATTATCAACAGTCTCCCTCACACCATTCTCTTGTTTCAGCGCATTTGCCGTATCCACCAGATACTTCTCCGGATCGCCGTTGATATTGACGATGCCATTCTTGTAGTCCTGGGCAATAGTGCCGCCCGCGACGAGAGTGACGGTATTTCCCTCGACGCCGGTGGGGCGGGCCTGCGTGCCGCCGCTGATGCGGATATCCCCTTTGGTGTTCTTGATGGTCACATTGCCATAGAAATTGCTGACCTTGCCGTTGACCTCCACATCGGGAATGGCGGTATATGCAAGTTCCGTATAACCTTCGATTTCCTCCAGTATCTGGTCCTTTTCCGCTGTCGACAATGAGGTGTCGCTATTAACCTCCGCTTTCATCTGGTCCTTCATAGCCTTCGTCAGGGTAACGGTGCTATTCAAGTTCCCGTTGAAGGCGTTGTCCACTTCCAGTCCCGCCGCCGCGCCGCTTTTTACGCCGTAAATCTCATCGAAGTCTGCCCCGGTCCCGTGGACATTGATATCGTTTATCTGCTTGTTCGCTTTGGTCACATCATCCGGCGTAATGACATTGTCTTTGTTATAGACGATCTTGCCGCCCTGCTCGCCCATGATAATATTATTGAGTTTCAGATAGGCGTCGGAGTTGTTCTTGATGGTGACGGAAGGAGCGGAATTGGCATGGAGATTCCCCGTGCCGATCAGGTCGTTAGCCTGCACGTTGATATTGCCGCCGCTGGAGGAGATGTCCGGAATCTCCACATAGTAAACGGAACGGGCAGACTTTAGATACACCAGGTTGCCTTGTGCATCCTTTTGCACCAGTCCCAAGCGTATCATATCGTTCTGGATTCGGTTGCGCTCCGCGACATAGGCCGCCATCACCGCAGCATTTGACTTGTCTCCGTCGTAGGCGGCAATCAGCTTGTTCAGCTCTTCCAGCCGTGCGCTCAGGGTGTTGGCATAGTCAAAGGTTCCCTGCGTGATGCCGTTCATCACCCGCGTGTTGGCGTCGTTGACTTTATCCGGCGTGATCGTCAGCCCGCCCAAGACGCTGCCGCCGATGGTCAGATTGACGGGGGCGGCGGTGCCGGCAATCAGGGAGCCGGTCACTTTGACCGTGCTCGTTTTCGGCAGGGCTCCTTCCGCCGTCGTCGCGTCGGAGGTCAGGTAATTCTTGTCGGTGCTGGAGCCGCCCTTGGCCCAGTTCCAAACGCTTTCGTCCTTGATGACTTGTTCCCTGCCGCCGCTGGCGATGACGTTGATGTCGCCGGTGGAGCGCACGATGCCGCTGACATCCACCTTCCCCCGGTCGGCGGAGATGTCATACTTCACCCTGGGTATAGTGGCCGGTACAGCGGAATAGTTGTAGGCCCCGGCCTTGAGGTCCGCGTTCAGGTTCGAGAGAGCGCCGTCTTTCTTGGCTCCGGCGTAAAGCCCTACCTTGGCGCCGCTCTCGATCGTCCCTTCCACATTCACGTCGCTGGTGCGGTTCATGTCGATGTCGTTATATGCCTTGATGAATGCAGCAGCGGCTCCGGTCGTGGCGTCCACATGGGATTTCAGGGAATGATTATCATAGGCGGAGAGGATGATATCCTCCGTGGAGGCCGCCTTTTCGTTGGTCAGGAGCGCGCCGCTTCCCACGTTCACTTTATTATGGACGTCCAGATCGAACTCGCTGACGGCGTCCGTGATCCCGACAGCAGCGCCGCCCTTGGCCTGCACAAGGTTCGACAGGTTGTTCTGGGAGGCTGCGATGTATTCCTGCAGCTTGTTCGTGGTGATCTTCGCGTTGGCGCCGATGTTGACCGTGCCGTTTTCCGTAAGGTCCACGAGGCTCCGCAGACGGTTGCCGGAAATGGCGCCGCCGAAATGGTCTTTCAGGGTATAGGTCTGCACGTCCTGTTTGCCTTTGTTGTCCTTGTCGTCGTAAGCGCCGGTGGTGACGGCGTTCGACGTGCCGATATGGACGCGGTCGGCGTTGATGACCGTGCCGCTCGCCACGTTGGCGCTCGTATTGGTCGTGATATAGTTGTCCGCGCTGGTTCCGCCCACGCCAATGACGCCGCCGTGGCCCTCCGACGCCGTGAGCTTCACATCGTCGCTCTGCGCGGCGGCAAGCCAGACGTCGCCCGTGGTCTCCCACGTGCCGCTGAGGGTGCTGGTGACGGTGTTGATGGAGTCGTTCCTCACATGGGCGCCCACATAGCCCACGAGCCCACCGCCGCCCGCGTCGGCGAAAGCCTTGCCCTTGTTCTCGCCATAGGTGATGACCTGCAGGTTGTTCAGCTTGTTCGCGGTGTTGGCTATCCCCGCAAGGGTGGTGGTCAGCGTTTCCTTGCCGTAGACGTCGGCGCTGGAGTTGCCCACTGCCACCGCGCCCGCAGTAACGTCATAGATATACGCCTTGCGGTCTACATAGGACTCGTTGTCCAAAATCAGATCGGTATTTTCGCCGAAGGTGCTGTTCGCCACGTTGACCGTGCCCGTGGCAGTGGTGTTCAGGATGACCGCGTCCGGAGCCACCGCGACGCCGACGGAGATGTTGTGCCCCTTCACGTTGCCTTCGAGGGTGCGTCCCGTGGCCTTTCCGAGCATAGAGGCAAACTCCGCCGTTTTAGCGTTGAAGCTGCCGCCCGCGACGCCGACTTCCGCGCCCATGTTCATGACGCCCTTGCCCCGCATCCGGCTGACGCCGAGAATCGAGACCGTAACGTTGCCCGCGCTGAGGTTCGCCGTGGTGTTGTTGGTCGCGCCCAGATGGAATGTATTGGCGCTCGATGTTACCCCCGTTTCAGCATCGGTCAAACCCGACACGTTGGTCGTGCCCGTGATCTTGGCCGAGGCGTTCCCTTCGTCCTCGATGGTGGCATGGTTCACCGCCACAGCCACGCCGCCTACGCCTACGCCCTGGGTATGGGCTTCCAGCGCGTTGGCCTTCTCCGCGTCGATGACGGCGTCCTTCGCGGCGGCGATGTTGTTCGTGCCGCCCAGCGTGACGCCCACGTTCGTATTGTTCTCCACGCTGGCAAAGGTGGTGGTGACGTTCAGCGCCGAGACACCCACGTTGGTAATCTTCGTCTTGCTCTTGCTGTCGTCCTTCGCGTTGACGGTAAGGCCTTTGTCCGTATCGCCGCTGCCCGTGGCCGTGATGCTGCTGTTCGTGATATTGACGTCCGTGGCGCCGTTGTTGACGATGCCCGCGTAGCCGACGCCCACGCCGAGCCCTGCGCCGACGCTGACCGCCGTCACGGTGATCTCGGAACCGTTGTTCTTCTGTCCCTGCAACGCTTCGACGTTGACGTTCCTGCCCATGACGGTGGCGCCGTCCAGCGTCACGTCCGTGTCGTAGTTCGTATGGATGATGGCGTCGGTAACGCCTACGGAAGCGCCGCCCACCGTGACCGTCACATTTTGCTCTTTGACGTCGTTTTGCTCCTGGGCTTTCACGTTGACGTTTCCGTCCGCCGTCAGGACGGCCTGCTTGACCGAGGTATGGACGCCCTGCTTGTTGGTCTTTTCCGGGGCCACGTCAAGGCTGACGGTCATGTTCCGCGCCGCGCTGAGGTCGCTGTCCGTGCTGCTCAGTCCGGCGAATTTCGCGCCGCTGACGCCGAGCGCGCCCTTCGCGCCGTTCACGCCGCCATAGTTGCTGCCGTTCCCGTTCAGATGCAGGTTGATTTCATTTTTGGTGGTCGAATCGACGTTCACGGAGTTCCCTTTTTCATCGCTGGCGCTCGAAAGCTGGGCTTTCGTGATGCCCTTGCCCACCGAGGTGACCGCCACGTTGACGCCCACGCCGAGGCCGCCCACGGCGACGCCCGTCACGCTGCTGTCAAAGCTGCGCTCTTCCGTCGCCTGTACGTTGACGTCGTTCGACGCCGTGATTTTGCCGCCCGCCACCTGCGCACTGGTGCTGCTGTTGATGTTGTTCAGGGCGACGGACACGCCGATACCGCCGACGCCTGCCGCGCCCACGCCGCCCCTATTGTACGCCGTCAGTTTGTCCGTGGCTTTCACGTTGACGTTGTGCGCTTCCAGCTGGCTGTTGGTCACAAGGGCCGCCGTCTCGCCGGTGGTGTTGTGGATGCCGACGTTCGCCGCGAGGCCCGCGCCGAGGCCCACGGCGAGGCTTGCCGTGACGAGGGTTTCCCGCCAGTTGTTCGTGTTGTCCGCGAGGACGGAGACGTTCTGTGTTGTTTTATCCTTCGCTTTCAGGTCGCTGCCGGACACTTCCGCCTTGACGGTGGAGACGTCGTCCACGACGGACACGCCCGCGCCTGCCGCCACGGCGGCCAAGCCTCCGGAGGCGCTTGCCGAGATATTCTGCGTGTAGCTGTTGCCAAGATGCGTCGCCCGGATATTCGCCGCGCTATTCGCCGCGCCGTCAAATTCGGCGTCCATGTTTTTCAGCAGGGCGGTGGTGGCGCTGGTGTTCTTATGGCGCACGATGCTGTCTCCGGAAGCGACGCCCACCTTCGCGCCCGCGCCCGCAGCCGCCGCGAAGGACAGCGTGGAGGAGCCGTGCTTCGCGGTCGCGTCCACGGTCAGGTCTTTCGCATACGCTTTCTTCTTTTCGGAAGCGGAGGAAATCTCCGCCGCCGTCGTGCGGTTCAACGTCTCCACGTTCGTGGACACGCCAAGAGAGACTCCTCCTGCCGCCGCCGCGCCCACGGAGGGAGTGCCGGTGAAGGAGCCAAGATTCGTATAGTCGATAGCGTTTACATTTATATTGGAAGGATTGTTCTCGGAATTGAGCGCCGCGTCCTTAATCTTGGCCGTCGTGCTTCCCTCGACGGTGTTGAGATTCACCGTGCCCGCAAGGCCGACGCCGACGCTGGCGGAAGCCGCCACGCCGCCGGAGGACATTTGGGAAATCAGCGTATGGGTGGCGGAGCTGTCCACCACGATTCCGGTCTTGTTTTTTGTCGTGCGGTTGTCGCTGAGTTTTTGGGTGTTCGTCTTGACGTCCAAACTCTCAGTCTTATAGAGATCGGCGTCCTGCGGCCTCGATACCGTGATGGCGTCGTCAGCGGCCGCCGAACCCGACGCGGCGACGGAGCCGCCCGAGACCAGCGCGTTGGTGCTGCCGGTGATCTTGTTGATGCCGACCGCCGCGCCGAGAGCCGCCCTGGTGCCTGCGCCGATGTTGAAAGCTCCGGCGAAGTTGTAGAGGCGGTCGTCGCTCTGCGCCACGACGCCCACGTTGTTGTTCGACGTGAGCTTCTGGTTCTTGACGATGGCGTCCACGTTGTTGCCGATGTAGTTGTAGCTGCCGGAGCCCGCGATGGCGACGTACTCGGCTACGGATATCGTTCCCCCGACGCCGACGGAATGGATGTCGGCGTCGCCCGCAGCGCGCACCCGGGTGCGCCCCGCGTTGACCGTGGTGGTTTTCCCGTCGTCCGTGGCCATTTCCGCTTTGGTATCCTGATTGATGCGGTTGATGGCGACGCCCGCGGTTCCCGTAACCTTGCCCGTTATGGAAATCTTGCCCACGGCGCCCACGGTGTTGATCTTGCTCTTGGTATCCGCCGTAACATCAATGGTGGGATGCGCGTTTGCCTTATCCTTGTTGATATTCGTGTTGTTCAGGGAGGCCTTACTGTCCTTGTAGATGTCCGAAACGGCGGCCGCGCCCTGCAGGCCGAACCAATTCTTGCCCCAGCCCACGCCGAAGCCCGCGCCCACGGTGGTAATGCGGGACTTCTCCAGTTCATCGCTATTTTCTTTCTTCTTGCTGTCCGTGGCGGAAACGGAAATCACGCCGCTTTGGGTTGTCGTAACGTCGGCGTTGTTGATCTCGGCCCGCAGTTTCTCCTTGTTCTTGGAAGACCCGACAGAGGTATATGCCACGGAGCCGCCGATGCCCACTTTGCTGCCGCCGACGGAGATGCCGCCCGCGACGGTGGTCTTTTTCGTAACATCCTCCGCCGCGACGACGAGGCTGTTCAGATTGTCGAGCGTGGTATTCTCGCCGTTCGTCTTGCCGTCGATGACGCTTTCCGTGTTGCTGACGCCCCGGTTGATGGCCACGGTGCCGACGGCGCCCGCAAACGATTGGTCGATACTCACGTCCACGCCGCCCGCCACGGCCAGCGCGTTGCTCTTGTTCAGGGTCGTCACCTTGACAAAGCTGTCCCCCGTGTCCGCGATGTCCGGCATTTCGATGGTATTTCCCGTCAGATAGCTGCCTGTGGTGTTGTTCAGGGAGTTATAGGCGAGGGAAAGGCCTATAGCCATACCCTTTCCTCCGGCCACTTCGCCCGTGATATTGAAGATGGAGGAGGTATTTTCCGCCTGAGCGGAGAGTTGTCCTCCCATGACGCCATTGGCGCCCACCACATCTTTTAGGAGTTTGGAACCTGTAATGGTGTTGTTAGCGATGTTGACCTTGGTGTCGTTCTTCAGGTCGTTCCAGCTGCCGGAGCCCGCACCGTTGAACGCCTTGCCGCCGACGGCGACGCCCGCGCCCACGGAGACGATTAGGGAGCTGCTGGCCGCCTCGCCCTTCACGGCATACGTCGCAAGGGTGGAGTTCGTAATGTCGGCTGAGATCTCGTTTTTCACATAGTTGTAGGCAATACCCGCGGCCGCGCCGGCTTCGCCTGCCCAGCCTCCGGCCATAGCGGCGGTGATGGTGCGGCTGTAGTTCCCGTCGAGGAGGCTCTTGGCGCTCTTCTCGTCGCCCGCGGCGTCGCTGGCGGCTTTGCTCGCGTCGGTGTTCTCGATGCCGTCGCCCTTGATAGAGGATTCTGTATCCTCGTTGTCGAGATAGATTTT